>JACCDW010560516.1_pt1 | contig 36236 bp, 32 predicted proteins | sample 7449781 | NCBI WGS metagenome assembly JACCDW01 (sample SAMN15323449, study PRJNA562643) | freshwater metagenome | isolation source: river surface water | place: USA:Blue River Watershed | collected 2017-08-18 | reverse complement strand
AAATATTTTTCTCACTCTCCAGCAATGGGCAGGAGGTATTTCACCTCGACAAGGGAAATTTGAAACAAAGGGTGGTGCAGTTGATGGGAAATACATATGCCACAAAGTTGGTTCAGGTAGATGAAAAGACCGATTATCTTGACATTACAGGGTTTATTGGAAAGCCAGAAACGGCCAAAAAAACCAGAGGTGACCAATATCTTTTTGTCAACAACAGGTTTGTAAGAAATGCCTACCTCAGCCATGCCATCGTCAGCGCCTATGAAGAACTGATTCCGCAGGGCAGCTTTCCATTCTTTGCCTTGTATATCGATCTTGATCCTGCCAACGTAGATGTCAATGTTCATCCGACCAAACAGGAAATCAAGTTCCAGGATGAGAAGCTGGTCTATGCATTCATCAAGTCTGCGATCCGGCATTCTCTGGCGCAATTCAGTATTGCTCCAGCCATTGATTTTGGCTTGGATGCAGGGATACAACAGCTCGATGCAATTTCAAAACCATTCACCCGACCTCAACAAGATGAAGTGAGGTCGAGTGGTTTGTATAAATCATTTGTAGGCCGTGACCAGGCTCACCGGATTGAATCATCCAGCAATCTAAGCAGTTGGAGAGATTTTTTTGATCAGGCTCCAAAGTCTCAATTAGCTGAGCAGTCAACTTTTCAGGATTTCCAACCCAAGCCCGGCAATACGATTCAGGCTTCCTCCAACAACGAGGTACCAAGGGCGCTGGGCGTAAATGGACAATCATCTATTCATCAGATACATCTCAGTTATATTGTTTTTGAACAGCCCAATGGCATGACCATCCTGCACCAGCAACTGGCACACCAGCAGGTCTTGTTTGAAAAATTCAGTGATGCATGGACAGGGAAGGGGATGCCGGTTCAACAGGATCTTTTCCCGGTAGCCATCAACCTTTCCGTGCCAGATGCTCAACTGCTGGAGCATATTTTGCCCGACCTCCTTCACATGGGCTATCAGCTGGAACCCTTTGGCAACAATACTTTCCTCTTGCAAGGAAGCCCGGCAGACCATCCTTCCGAGAACAACCAATCTGTGATAGAAATGATTCTTGAGGATGTAAAGGATGCTGCATCAACCCTGCATAAATCCTACAAAGAAAAGATTGCCAAAACACTGGCCAGAAAGCATGCAGTAAAGGCCGGAAAAAAATTGGATGAAATGGAAATGCTTGACCTTGTCGAGCGCCTTGCACAATGCAGCAACAATACCACGCATTTTGATGGCAAACCCATTTATGTAGAAGTGAAGAATGATTATTTAAACGACATCTTCAGGGTTTAATGTGAATCACTCATCATTTGGTATTCAAGCTAACCTCACAACCTATATCCCACATCCCTCATCCCTTCACCCTTACCCCTCATCCCTCACAACTTCTCCAAAAACGCCTCAATCCTCTTCCTCAACACTGCACCAGATGCATTGTGGTTGTTGATCATGATGGAGAAGGTAAGCCATTTTTTATCTTTTGAATACACATAACCACTCAGGCAAACCACGCCGGTCAATGAACCTGATTTTGCATAAATGAATGGTCCGTTCTTTGTTTTGTACATCCTGAGGGTGCCAGTGCCGGCTGGGGCAAAAATCCCCGTAATTCTTTCCCATGGCTGTTCTTCCTTGATTTTGTTCAGCACCTTGATCATGTCTTCTGGTGTAAACTGGTTGAAACGGCTGAGGCCACTGCCATCCACCCATCTTGGAGTTTGGGGGAGGTCTGAAAGATCCTTTTTCAACAACTCCTGGATAACAGCCTGCTCATCCATTTTTTTCAACAATACCTGGCTGACCATTTCTAGGCATTGGTCTGCATAGAAATTATCGCTGCGGTACATCATGTTCTTCAATAAAGTATCCGTTGGCTGAGAATAAATCGTTTCACTGAACTTGCCTTTGGCAGCATTGACCAGGCCCTCACTGGCAAGACGAATTTCCTTGTGCAAGGTATCTTTCAGGAGCTCGAGACCAGTAAGGTTCCCGTTGGTGATGTAGGGTACAGCCACGGTTGCCTGCTGTTCTTTTCCCTCGAACAATTGAAATGAGTTGCTGCTTTGGTTTCTTTGCACTGAAAAACTGTTTCTTGATTTCCCGAAATCAACAGGCCAGTTCACTTCCGGGTTGGAGTAAACAAACAAATCAACCGTATCGCCGGGGTAGGTTGGATTTTCTTTTTTAGATTTTTGTTGAAACCATTGCACCTGGTTGCCGTAAACTGGAAATGCACTCCGCTCGGTCATGTATTCTTCTGAATAGTCATCCCAGCTCCAACCCATGCCCAGCGCCTTGCTGTTCCAATTGTTGTTCACCAGGTAGAGGGGCTTCTGAATTGACTTTAATTTTTCAAAAAGAGGTTGACGGGAAAATTCAGGATGAAGAAAGCTCGGGTCTCCGGTAGGTGTAATCAAAACGGCCGTATCCAGGTCAGTGATAATGGCGGCAGGGAGCTTGTTGGGCAAATGTTTCATTGCCGCGTAGGCGCTAAAGATCTTGGTATTGCTGGCCGGTGTAAAGAACTTGTCTGATTGGTATTGATAAAGGAATTTTCCGGTTGCAGGATCCTGAACAGCAATCCCCACATGGGCCTGCACCAGGCTTGAATCCCTGATCAGCAAAGCATTTGCGGCCTTCCCAATTTTTTGTTGCATCGAACAAGACCCTAACAGCATTGGCAGCAATGCAATCGCCCCAAAACGAATTGTTGATATGCGCATAAACAAGTTTTTTAAATGTATCACAACCCCAATCCAGAACTCAAACCCTTCATCCCTCATCCCTTCACCCCCGCTCCTGCAACCTCAACCACCTTTCGGGTATTTCATTTTCACCCGCCATGTTGAAGTCATTGTAAGAACAAGGCACATATTGCCCATCAGGCATCTTCATCCACCACCTGCCGGTTTTTCTGCTTTTGATGAAGGTGCTTTCTATCGCGGCAAAAGCAAGATGGCATTCGATGAACATTTCCTTGTCATCCAATGCGGCTTCAGTTCTGCCAAAATGAAGACCATCAATATAATACCATAACATTTGGGATACCTGCTTGGCCAAGTTGTTGAAAGGATCCTGCTGTTGGTTGTATCCATAGATGCCAATCGCCTGCATTTTTTCATTCATGCCGGCATAGCGCATGAGGGTGCAGGCCTCTTCGCCGTTGAAACCATTGGGGCTGCTGCCTTCCCAGAATGTGGCTGATCCGAGGGCGGCCAAATCAAAACTCAGGAAATCGCTGCTGCGGATGGAAGGCTCCATCTCTTCAATGTTTTCTTTCACTTTACCGAGCCGGTAGCAATCGAAACGCAGTTTGTCCATGGTCTCCAGCATGTGTGGATGTACATAATAACTCTGGAAACCGATATGGGTATAATGGCGGATAAAATTGGGTTCCCCTGTGAGCATCTCCATCAGGAAATTTTTGGATTTCACTGGATTGTCAATCGACAGGTCGATATAGGCATCGACACCAGTTGCCTCAATGATCTTACCCATGCTCTGGTATGCCTCATAGACTGCAAGCGTAAGGTCATGGGATCCGCCCAACAGAATGAATATTTTCCCCCCCCTGATCAGTTCTTCTGCAACCGTCTTCACAGCTGCATAGGTATCAGAAAGGCTTTCCCCTCTTTTGATGTTGCCAATGTCTGCAATCTTGATGTCCTTGTGCCAGAAATAAAGGGCATAAAATTCTTTCCTGATCCTGTTGATGCCGGCAAGGTCTGCAGGGTTTCCGTCACCCCGAAGATCATCGCAACCTGCAATCACAATATCTGTATCGGTAAGATCTGGAAATTCATCTTCATACATACCCAGTGATCTTCCCATCTGCCCTTCTTTTATTTCAACATCTCCGGTAATTGCTGACAAGTGGATGGGTTCAAGAAAATCAGTAAGGCTGTAAAACGACATGCAGTTAAGTTTAGGCAAACCTACTGTAAACTGATGATAATTTCCTCGGCAAGCTCCAAAAAACTGCGTTGCCGGGTCATCTGAATGAAGCGTTGATTTGTTATCTTCGCAGGATGGAAGAAATTCTCAGTCAGGTCAAGGCATACAGTGAAGAGATTGCCGGTTTCACTGCAACGGATGCGGATTCACTTGAGCAGTTCAGGATCAGGTTCCTTGGTGTGAAAGGTATTGTGAAAGCAATGATGGGGGAAATGAAAAATGTTCCTGTTGATCAGAAAAAGGAATTCGGTCAAACCATGAACGGGTTCAAGCAACTTGCAGAGGAAAAATTTGCAACTGAAAAAGAACGCATCGACCTGATGGGTGGTGGTTCAGGTGAGCAGATTGATTTCACCTTGCCAGGCACTCCTCTGCCAACCGGCAGCAGGCATCCTGTAACGCTGATGAGGAACCGAATTGTAGAAATCTTCCAGCGCCTTTCTTTCACGGTTGCCGAAGGCCCGGAGATTGAAGACGATTGGCATAATTTCACAGCACTCAACCTGGATGAAAACCATCCGGCGCGAGACATGCAGGATACTTTTTATCTTTCTACAGACCCCGCAATTTTGCTGCGCACCCATACCAGCAATGTGCAGATCAGGGAAATGGAGAAACAGCAGCTGCCCATCAGGATCATTTGTCCTGGCAGGGTTTACCGCAACGAAACAATCAGCGCCCGCTCCCATTGTTTCTTTCACCAGGTGGAAGGGTTGTACATAGACGAGAATGTATCCTTTGCCGACCTCAAGCAGACCCTTTATTTTTTCGTAAGGGAGATGTTTGGAGAAGATGTGAAGGTTCGCTTCAGGCCCAGCTATTTTCCTTTTACTGAACCAAGTGCAGAAATGGACATCAGCTGCATGCTCTGCAAGGGCGATGGCTGTGCCGTCTGCAAGCGTACTGGATGGCTTGAAATCCTTGGTTGCGGCATGGTGCACCCGAATGTATTGAAGAACTGTGGCATCGACCCTGAACGCTATACAGGATTTGCCTTTGGCATGGGTGTTGAACGTCCGGCATTGTTGAAATATGGCATAACCGACATCAGGCTGTTCAGTGAGAATGACGTGCGTTTCCTTGAACAGTTCAGTGGCGTTTAAACTGCAGTCAAACGATGGTCAAGCAGACATCTTCCTGTTTCAGCAGGGGATGGATGTTCCATCAACCTTATCATATTAATTGTTCCAACTTTGAAAACATTGGTCACCGGAGCTTCCGGATTGGTAGGCATCCACCTTATTCGCGCATTGTTGAAAGAGGGTGATGAAGTGGTGGCCTTGTACCGTTCTGCCATCCCCGCAGAACTTACTGTGGAGGAAACCCAAAAGGTAGAATGGGTGCAGGGAGATATCCTTGACGTGGTATTTTTGGTGGAATTGATGACGGGTTGTGCGCGGGTTTACCATTGTGCAGGTCTGGTTTCCTTTAACCCTTCCAAGGCCGATGCATTGATGAAGATCAATGTGGAAGGTACTGCCAATGTGGTGAATGCGGCACTAGCCACCGGCGTTCAAAAACTGGTGCACGTGAGTTCTGTTGCTGCGCTCGGCAGAAAGCGGAACAATACCACCGTGACGGAAAATGTAAAATGGGATGACAATGCCAATCCATCGGTCTATGGCATGAGCAAATACCTGGGTGAGCTGGAAGTATGGCGGGCCATCAGTGAGGGCCTGAATGCAGTGATTGTAAACCCTGTGATTATCCTGGGCCTGGCCCAATGGGGAACAGGTTCTTCTGCCATGTTCCGGAATGCCTACAATGAATTTCCTTGGTATACTGAAGGGGTAAGTGGCTTTGTGGATGCAGCTGATGTTGCCAAAGCCATGGTCCTTTTGATGAAGTCAGACATTAGAGAAGAAAGGTATATCCTCTCAGCAGAAAACAAGAGTTACCGCTCCATTTTTACCGAAATGGCCCAGGCCTTCGGGAAAAAGCCACCTACCAGAAAAGTCAATCCAACCCTGGCTGCCATCGTGTGGCGGATTGAGAAAGTCAAGAGTTGGATTACGGGTAAAGAAGCACTGCTGACAAAAGAAACGGCAGAAACCGCACAGCAAAAAGTGAATTTCGACAACAGCAAAATCCTGAATGCCTTACCTGGATTTGCATTCAAGCCGGTCAGTCAGACCATCAGCGAATGCTGCGCTGGGTATTTGAAAATGATGGATTGACAATTGCGGAATGCGGGCCTATTTTTTTTCTTGGAGCTGTTTGATCATGTTCCAAATTTCTGGAATCCTTTTGACCCAGATCATCTCCCTTCTTTTGGAAATCGCTTCTTCAGCGGTATAACCGAAATATGTTTTTCCTCCTTCCAGGCTATTGGCAACACCACTCTGTCCCATGACAACAGCGTTCTTTCCGATATTGATTGTTTTGTTTACACCAACCTGCCCCCAGAGGATGACACCATCTTCAACAGTGGTTGCACCAGCAATGCCAACCTGTGCAGCAAACAAGCAATTTTTTCCTACCACAACATCATGACCAATGTGCACCATGTTGTCCATTTTGGTTCCTTCACCAATAATGGTGTCATGCGTTACACCCCTGTCGATGGTACAGCCTGCACCAATCTCCACAAAGTCTTCAAGAACAACCCTACCGCAGCTGCTCATTTTCTTGTACCAGACATCCCTGTTCTTTTTTGTATTGTAGTAGAACGCATCCGACCCGATGGTTGTTCCAGCTTGAATGACAACATTGTCACCAATGATGCAATGTTCCAGGATGCTCACGTTCGGATGAATGGTACAATTTTTTCCGATGGAAACATGCTGTCCAATGAATGCGTTTGGCGCAACATAACTGCCTTCTCCAATCGATGCTGTAGGGTCGATCATGGTTGTGGCAGCATGAAAGGGACGGAACTGCGCAACGATTTTCAGGTAGGCTTCAAACGGCTGCTCAACAATCAGCAAAGCCTTTCCAGCAGGGCATTCTGTTGATTGATCGATGATGATGAAACTGGCAGCGGACTCGATGCATTTTGTGTAATATTTTGGATGATCCACAAATACAAGATCACCTTCTTCCACCTTGTGGATCTCGTTGATGCCAGTGGCAAAGCCTGCTGTATTTCCTTCAATACTTGCATTGATCAATGTTGCAATCCACTCGATGGAGACGGGCGATGGGAACTTCATGCTGCTGAATTTTCAACAAAGATAGTGCTATGCATTCACTGCATTCAAGATCAGGTGGCAAGGTGATAGCAGTTGAGTAATTAACATCTTGTAAAAAAATGTGAATAAAATAATGGAACAAATATTTTAAGTTGATGAAATATATTTTTAATATTGTGAAGGGAATTTATTCCCGTACTTATTAACCCATATATATAACAGCGCCCGGTTTCAACTGGGCGTTGTGCATTTAAGCAGTTTCTCTTCTGCAAATTCTTTTCAGGCCTGCGTTTCAGCCAAAATTTTCTCTTACATTGCAATAAATAATTTACATGTTAAGATCAATGACCGGTTACGGAAGGGCAGAAAATGCCATCAATGAAAAAGTTGTTTTGGTGGAGTTGCGGTCATTGAATGGAAAACAATTTGAGTTGTTGCTCAAGTTACCGGTTCAGCTAAAGCCTTTTGAATTTGAAATCAGGAACATGCTTTCTGAGCAATTGGTCAGGGGTAGCATCGAGTGTACCATCATCATCAAGCAAAACGGAGCCACCAGGCCAACTTCCGTCAACCTTGATCTTGCTGCATCATATTATAACCAGATCAAAGGCCTGGCAGAAAAGCTGGAGGCTGATGACAGTCAATTGCTGGCATCCATCCTAAGAATGCCTGAAGTCGTATCCACTTCAACAGAAACCATCACAGATGAAGAGTGGGATGCATTCAAATCAACCATCTCTGAGGCCCTCACCATGATCAACAAGCACAGAGCGGATGAAGGGCTGGCATTGGAAAATGAATTGTTGACCCGTATCGCCAACATTGAAACCTTACAGCAAAAAGTAATCAGTCTCGAGCCCCTTAGGAAGCAAAAGATCAGGGAGAACATCTTAAAGCTTCTGGAAGAGCAGGTTGGACAAGACAATGTAGACAAGAACAGGTTTGAGCAGGAACTTATTTATTATATAGAGAAAATAGACCTTACCGAAGAGCAGGTAAGGCTTTCCAATCACTGCGTTTATTTCAGGACCCTGTTGGCAGAACAGGAGCTTTCAAAAGGCCGCAAGCTTTCATTCCTGCTGCAGGAAATTGGGAGGGAAATCAATACCACCGGTTCAAAAGCCTACGATTCCGAAATCCAGAAGTCAGTGGTGGAGATGAAAGATGAGTTGGAAAAGGCCAAAGAGCAAATCCTCAACGTGCTTTAAACGTTTTCTCATTTTCAGTGCCATTTATGGATTGATGCCTAACTTTGCAACATGTCATTCAAACAGCTATTGGTTATCGCCTCCTTGTTAACGGTTGTTTCATGCACCGAAACGGGTTTGTATGAGAAAGTCGTGTTCATGAAGGGCAATGAATGGTCCAATGCACAATCCCCTGAATTCAACTTTGAAATCAAGGATACCAGCGCCAATTATCATGTCTATTTTTTATTCAGGCATGCAGATGCTTATGCTTATAACAACGTCTGGATCAGTTTGAAGAGCAAGCTTCCAGGTGATTCAGTTCCGCGCACTGAACGTTTTGATATTCAATTAGCCGCCAACAACCGATGGTTGGGTTCTGGAATGGATGATATTTTTGATCACCGGGTTTTGCTTTACAGGGAACCCGTCAGGTTCATCAAGCCTGGCAATTACACCATTCAGATCAAACACGATATGCGTGTTGAACCACTCCAACATGTTTTCAATGTCGGGCTTCGCCTCGAAAAACTGAAATAAGATGCGCAAATTCTTTGATCGCATCCCGCTTAAGTTCATCAATTATGTTTTCTGGTTGTTGCTGATTTACCTGATTGCCGCCCTGGCTTGGTGGTACATTGAACTGGATCAGCAGAACGACCTGATGCTGGCTTTTCAACTGGAACAGGTGATGAAGAGCAGCACAATGGATCCTGGAGCCCTTGATGCAGTGAGGGATGCACACGACAGGAATGCCAAACAATATATAGGTGAGGGATTTACTTTTCTCGTCATCACCATTTTGGGGGCCGTTTTTGTGTACGTTGTGGTGCGCCGTCAAATCCGCTATCATTTGCAGCAGAAAAACTTCATGATGGCGGTTACCCATGAATTAAAGACACCCATTGCTGTCACGAAGTTGAGCCTTGAAACCTTGCGCAGGCACAAGTTGGATGAAGAACGTCAATCAAAGATCCTGGGCGATGCCATCAATGAAACGGAAAGGCTGGATGCACTTTGCAACAACATCCTCCTCAGTTCTCAGTTGGAATCTGGTGGCTACCAGCTCACCAAGCAAGAATTTGATTGTACAGCAATGATCAGTTCAGCAGTCAGCGCTTTTCAAAAAAGATACCCGGCCAGGTCTTTTTCAGTACAAGTTCCTGGCGCCGTATTGTTGAATGGTGAGGAATTCCTGATTCGATTGGTCCTCAACAACCTCATTGAAAATGCTGTAAAATATACCAAACCTGAAATGCCCATATCCATAAGCCTGGAGGAGCTGGACCATCAGGCTGTTATCAAGGTAGCAGACCTTGGGGCTGGAATCCCGGATGCTGAAAAGCAGAAAGTTTTTGAGAAGTTTTACCGCGTGGGGGATGAGTCCAAACGAAAAACAAAAGGAACTGGTCTGGGTCTCTACCTCAGCACCAAGATTGTAAAAGACCACAAAGGATCTATCTCCATAGAGAACAATCATCCTGTTGGAACTGTTTTCAAGGTGACATTACCCAAAAACCGATCATGATGAATCCTGCTAAAGCCTCCATATTGTTGGTAGAAGACGAAGAAAACCTGCTTGAGGCACTGAAACTCAATCTTGAACTGGAAGGCTATGAAGTAACCTGTGCCAACAATGGTGCCCTTGCATTGAAGAAAGTGGAGGAGGAATATTATGACCTGATTTTACTGGACGTGATGCTGCCTGAAGTGGATGGTTTTGATGTATGTGAAAATATCCGACTGAACAATATCGATACCCCCATCCTCATGCTCAGTGCAAGATCTGGCAGTGCCGATCGGGTGGCCGGATTGAAAAGAGGGGCAGACGATTACCTGACCAAACCTTTTAATTTGGAGGAATTGCTGCTCCGGGTAGACAAGTTGATTGAGAAAAACAGAAAGCTGCAGGAGAAAACTACCCTTGGTGATCATTATGCTTTTGGTGGGAACAGCATCGACTTCAAGGCGCAAACGGCCACCAATGCAAAAGGTGATTTGATCAGCCTCAGTAAAAAAGAGATCATGCTGCTCAAACTCATGATTGAGTACCGCAATGAGGTGGTGTCAAGAGAGAAAATCCTTCAGGCAGTTTGGGGATACCAGGTTTTTCCAACCACCAGAACCATTGACAATTTCATCCTGAACTTCAGAAAATATTTTGAAGCTGATCCCCGTGAGCCAAGGCATTTTCATTCCGTGAGGGGTGTAGGCTATAAGTTTGCTGACGCCTAGAGATCTCCCAGTTGGGGCCTGATCACAATTTCTTCAACACAGGCCTGTGCTGATAATTTGCTGGCAGCAATGATCATCTTGGCAATATCATCCACTTCCATGATGCGTTTGGGGTCTATGTCAAAACCATCCCAGGAACTGCTCAGGGTGGCGCCGGGATGGACAGCCGTCACTTTGATGTTGAAGGCTTTCATTTCTTCCCGGAGGTTTGCACTGAAGCCAGCCAAGGCCCACTTGCTGATGCTGTAGGATCCGCCATTGGCATAGGCCTTTAGCGCAGCAATCGAACAAATATTGAAAACATGTCCTGCTCCTTTTTTGATCATGGTGGGCACCAATGCCCTGGTCAGGTGATAAGCAGAATAAAGGTTCAGGTTCATCATCTCTTCCAATTGTCCTTCTGGTTCATTGTAGACTGACCCCGGCACATAATTTCCTGCATTGTTGACCAGTACATCAATTTCATCCGTTGCCTTCAAAAGCTGAGCTGCAAATAATTTAACTTCATCTGCATTGGACAGGTCAGCATTGAAGGTGGTGATGCTGATGCCATGTTGTTTCATCAACTGTTGTTGCCATTCAACTGTCTTGTCCATGTTCCTGGAACAGAGGAATAAGTTGGCTCCCTCTGCTGCAAAATGTTCGGCGATGGCCCTTCCAATTCCTTTTGATGCTCCGGTGATGACAACATTCATGGCAATGATTTTTTCAAAGTTAGGGAAAGCCAGGATGCATAACTTTGCAAACATGAAAGCAAAGCAATACGAGCACCTTTTTTTTGACCTTGACCATACGCTTTGGGATTTTGAAACCAACTCCGAAGCCACCCTCCGCGACCTCTATGCTGAATTGAAGCTGGATGAAAAGGCTACAGGTGATTTTGATCAGTTCCACAAGACCTATCAGCACCACAACAATATTTATTGGGACCGCTTTAGGAAAGGATACATCAACAGGGAAGAGCTTCGTTGGAGAAGGATGTGGAGAACCCTGGTGGATTACAAGATAACAGATGAGCCTCTTTCAAAAAAAATGAGTGATCGATATTTGGATATCCTTCCCACCAAAACCAACCTGTTTCCACATTGCATGGAACTCCTGAATTACTGCTCAGAAAAGAAATATCCCATGCACCTGATCACCAATGGGTTTGAGACCACGCAACACCTAAAAATCAAAAACAGTGGGATCAGTCATTTTTTCAAGGAAGTCATTACCTCAGAACAAGCCGGCATCATGAAGCCGCATGCTGCCATTTTTGAATATGCCCTGAACAAGACCAATGCCACTGCAGAGAAAAGCATCATGGTGGGAGATACATTGGAGGTAGACATTCTTGGGGCAATGAATGCAGGATGGGACACGGCCTATTTCAATACTGCAGTTCCGCATACACCCAAGATCAAGCCCACCTATGTGATCCAAAACCTTGGTGAGTTGATGAAAATTTTCTGATCAGGAAATCAAATGGTAGCCAGTACGCTGATGCCATTTTTTACGGTATCGCCAATTTTTACATTGACCTTGGTGTCAACTGGCAACAACAGGTCAACACGGCTTCCGAATTTGATGAAACCCAGTTCCTCGTTCTGTTTGGCTTCTTCGCCTGGAACAGCATAGTTTACGATTCTCCTGGCCAGTGCTCCCGCAATTTGCTTCACCAGCATGGTTACTTTCGGATTGGAAATCACAATGCTATGTCGTTCGTTTTCAGTGGAAGACTTGGGATCCCAGGCTACTAAGTATTTTCCTTTGTGGTACTTACTGTATTCCACTTTTCCTGAAACAGGATAGCGGTTCACATGCACATTGGCAGGGCTCATGAAAACTGAAATCTGTAATCTTTTTTCGTTGAAATATTCCGTGTCAAAAACCTCCTCAATCACCACCACTTTACCGTCGGCTGGTGACACAACGGAATTTTCATCATAGGTGAAACTTCTTGAAGGAATCCTGAAAAATGAAAGGATGAACAACCAAAATCCCCCAAGGACAACATAGATTACCCAAGCTACAATTGGAGTACCGGGCTCAAGGTGAAGGTTGGTGGCAAAGCCCAGCAAAAGGCAGAGCATGGTAACGAGGGCAATGGTGGGAAATCCTTCCTTGTGTATGGTCATTTTTAAGGTATTAAGGGTGCAAAGTTAAGCAATATGGCGGGCATCAACAGTTGATCTTCCTTTTTCTTGCCGCCACCTTCCACTCGCCCACTACCTCGTCTTCTTCAATGGCAATCAGTGTTTCATGAAGAGCAACTGTTGGGCAAATATGGTAGGGGATGCCAATCAATGCATCACCTGGCTTGAAACCATGTCCTGGAGCGACTTCCATGACCAGGTGCTCCTCACTTTGACCCACCGGTTTCAGTTCAGGATGCTCAGGAAAATAAACCCTTTTGGCCAATTCATTTTCTGAAGCAACGGCCTTGTGCCCAAGGTCAAGACAGATGCGGTTGGGCGTAGGAAGAGAGATGACCCTGGTGAGGATCTGCACGGCTGGAACAAAATCTTGTTCAGGACAAATCAGTCCATATCCGCGGTCCCAGAAAATATTGGTGCCAGGGCTACAGTCCCTGTCCGTTTTTTTGGCATGGATGGAGAAACTAGGAGAGCCACCAGCTATGATGAAGGGGCGTGGATATCCTTTTGATTCCATCTGATCAATCAAACCATAAACAGCTTGGAATGCTTCATCGCAGGAGGTTTCACGCTCAGCAGGATTGGCCTGGCGGTGCTGCCCGTCATACACATGCAATCCCATGAAATGGATGCCCTTGATTTGTATTATTGCTTCATAGAGTGCCAGGGCCTTTTCATCAGGATCAATGCCTGTCCTGTTCATGCCAACATTGATGTCAATGTATACACCCATAGATTCTGCATGCTTGTTGAAAACCTCACCAATGCTTTTTGCTGTTTCGAAGTCATCTGCAATGGTGGAGAATACTGTCTGAGGATATAGGATTGTGAGTTGTTGCAAACGTTCAATTCTTGGCCCCACGGGCTGATGGGCCAGCAATACATCTTTGGCGCCTGTCATGGCCAAGAGCTCGGCTTCTGCAATGGTGGCACACTTGAATTTGTGGATGCCTGCATCCATCATCAGTCGGATGCCTTCTGCAGTCTTGTGTGTTTTGATGTGCGGTCGAAGGCGTTTTACATCTCCAACCATCCTGATCATCTCTGCAATGTTTTTTTTGACCAGTGCTGGGAAAACCAGCAGGGCAGGGGAGTCTATGGTTGCGTAATTCATTCTTCAGTCAATATCAGGGTGCTGAATTCATCCAAGGTCTCTTCAATTTCTTCCATGGTATTCAATGTTACCAATTTGGACCTCAGTGGTTTGATGTTGGAAATTCCTTTCAGGTAGTTGGCATAATGCCTTCTCATTTCAAAAATCCCTATTCTAGGGCCTTTCCATGCAACAGAAGCACGCAGGTGTTGACGGATGACATCAAGGCGTTCTTCAATGGTTGGGGGTGGCAAGGTTTCACCTGTTGCGAAATAGTGTTTTACCTCACGGAAAAACCAAGGATATCCAATCGCGGCCCTTCCTATCATGATGCCGTCGACACCGTATTTATTTTTGTATTCCAATGCTTTCTGTGGTGAGTCAATGTCTCCATTGCCAAAAATAGGAATCTTGATCCTGGGATGGTCCTTTACCTTGGCGATCCAGCTCCAGTCGGCCTCTCCCTTGTAGAGCTGGCTTCTTGTTCTTCCATGGATGGACAAGGCCTGCACACCGATGTCTTGTAATCTTTCGGCTACCTCAATGATGTTGATGCTGTCGAAATCCCATCCCAGCCTGGTTTTTACAGTAACCGGCACGTTGCAGGATTTGATGACGGCACTGGTCAGCCTCACCATCAGGTCAATGTCTTTCAACACAGCAGCTCCAGCGCCTTTGCAGACCACTTTTTTTACCGGACAGCCAAAATTGATGTCCAGCAAATCAGGATTCACCGCATCAACAATGCCAGCACTGATGGCCATGGCCTCTTCATCTCCACCAAAAATCTGAATGCCAACGGGTCGCTCTTCTTCAAATATATCGAGCTTCTGTCTGCTCTTCATGGCATCCCTGATCAATCCTTCACTGCTGATGAATTCGGTATACATCAGGTCGGCTCCATGTTTCTTACAGACTGCACGAAAAGGCGGATCACTGACATCTTCCATCGGTGCCAGCAAAAGTGGAAATCCAGATAAATTTATGTTGCCTATCTTTATCATTCAATTGTTGCAAAGTTACAAATAACAATCATGGAACAGCAAATGGAAAACAGACCTGGGTTGAATGAGAAATCAGGTTTGTTTATTTTGATCGGCCTGATGGGCGTCGGATTTATGGTGGGCGGTTTTCTTTCTTTTTTTGTTTGGAAACTCATGACTGGTCAGGGAATGGCAGACATGCAATTGTCAATGACCAATCCTGCCTTTGCCAACCAGGTAAGGGTTACACAGACACTGCTTTCGCTGTTTATTTTCTTTTTTCCTGCACTGCTCACGGCCAGGATCATCAATACCAAACCCTTTCAGTTGTTGGGTTTTGCTCATCAATCTTCCTGGAAAACATATGGCACGGCCATCATCATGATGTTGATCATGATCGTAATTGCAGGATCCCTCTCTACCTTGAATGAAATGATTCCCGTAACACCTTCCATGAAACTCTATTTCATAGAGATGGAAGACAAGTACATGCAACAGGTGGATGTGATGTCGCAGATGAAGGGGATACCTGATCTGTTGATTTCGCTTGTGGTGATGGCCTTTGTGCCAGCCCTTGTTGAGGAAGTTTTTTTCAGGGGTGGTTTTCAGAACCTGATGCACCGTTCTACTGGCAACATGTGGGTGAGCATCATTGTTACTTCTCTTTTGTTCAGCGCCATCCATTTTTCATTCTATGGTTTTTTTGCAAGGACTGCACTGGGCATCGTGCTGGGCCTCTTGTTTGCAGCCAGCAAAAATATCTGGGTACCCATCCTGGCCCACTTTGTCAACAATGCCATTGCTGTTGGCCAAGTCTATTACCTCAGGAGCACAGGACAGTCTCTGGCAGAAAGCATGGATGATAAATTCCCTATATGGTGGGGTCTTTTGCACCTTGTCTTCTTATGGTTTGCTTACAAGAGATTTGAAAAAACACTTGAATAAATGGCACTGAACAAAGCAGTTTTCCAAACCAGGGCAAAAACAGCAATTGTTTATGCAGTCATCATGTTGACAGGCTTGTTCTGGAATGAATGGAGCTTTTTTATTTTGTTTTCACTGGTGCATTTTGGCGCCTGGTACGAGTTCCAGAAATTGTCCAGCCTTATCTATCCTGAGCTTCGATGGAATTTGTGGTATGATCGCCTGCTTTTCCCCATCATTGGTTGGGGTGTCATGTTGATGGCCTCTGCAGGTTCACTTGAGATCAACGGAATGCTGCTGACTGAGCTGGGATATTACTTGGTCAGGGTTGGTCTGTTGCTCATCCCTTTGAATTTTTTCATCAACAAGCAATTTAGTTTCAAGCATTTGAAACAATTTGTATTGGGATTTTTTTACATCTCCGTTACCCTTGCCTTACTCATCAACCTCCGCTCTGGTTGGATCTGGTCACAAACACATGATAGCAGTTTTTTGGCGCATGCAATGTCAGGCTTCAATGGAAAAATCATGTGTATTCTCTTGGTGTTGGGCATTTGGATCAACGACACCATGGCCTATATTGTAGGATCAATGATTGGCAAAACACCACTGACTTCATGGTCTCCCAAGAAAACCTGGGAGGGAACCATCGGGGGTGTCATCCTTAGTTCTGGCCTTATTCTATTGATTGCCCTCTGGCAATTTGAACCCAGTTGGGCCCTGCTCATCATTGCCTTGGTGAATGCCATCAGCGGAACTGTTGGCGACTTAGTAGAAAGCAAACTCAAGCGCATTGCAGGAGTAAAAGACAGTGGCTCATTCATGCCAGGTCATGGAGGGTTCTTGGACAGATTTGATTCCATCTTGCTTGCTGCACCAGCGGTATGGCTGGTTTGCTACCTGCTGTTCCGTTAAGCAGGATTTATTTCTCCTTGTTGATTTGGATGCTAGGCTTGGTGCGGGGTACAGCAGGATCCTGAGGAGCTGCTTTTTCTCTTGGAGCCTGTTGTCTTGGCTGACCTTGTGGTCTTTCCCTTTGAGGCCTTCCACCGGACTGTCCCTGAGGCCTAGGACCTTGGGCTCCTGGAGATTTTTCTTGCATTTTGGGCCTTTCCCTCGGTCCTTGTTGATTTGGATTGTTGGACTGGCGGCTATCCCTTGGCCCTTGGTTGGGATTGTTGGACTGTCGGCTGTCTCTTTGTCCTGGACCTGAGCGCTGTCCTTTTCTTTTTTGTGCATTCCTGTCCAGTGAACGAAGGCTGATCTGTCCCACCAATTCCACAAACTGTGGTTCTGCTTCTTTTACCTTGCCTGAAGCACTGACAATTTCTGCAGTTTCAAGTTCTTCTGGCCGCTGTCCTTTCTCATTCATTGCCTTGATCTTTTTGACCGTTTCAATGGTGAGTGGGTATTGCTTGTTGCTATCAGGAAGCGTATACCACATGAGGTTCTTGAAAATATCTTTTTTGATCAGGTTGGCATTGCCCTTGGTGGTATGCAATACTTCAACATGGTCTGGGAAATGCTGCAGGGCATCCAGGTAACTGTCCAATTCATAATTGAGACAGCACTTGAGGCGTCCGCATTGTCCGCTTAATTTTGTTTGGTTGATGCTGAGGTTCTGGTAGCGCGCCATTGCGGTGGTTACACTTTTGAACTCGTTGAGCCAGCTGCTGCAACAGAGTTCCCTTCCACAACTGCCGATGCCACCCACTTTCGCAGCTTCCTGGCGGGCACCGATTTGTTTCATTTCAACTTTTACCTTGAAATCTCCAGCATATATCTTGATCAACTCGCGAAAATCGACTCGGTCTTCAGCAGTGTAAAAGAAAGTAGCTTTTCTACCATCCGCCTGAAACTCAACTTCACAGATCTTCATGCTCAGCTTCAATTGCCTGGCGATGGCGCGTGATCGGGCAAGGGCCTCTTTTTCGCGGGCCTTGTTCTCTTCCCATTTCTGGATGTCCACTTCTGTAGCCCTGCGCAATATTTTCTTCAGTTCTGCACTGTCTTCAGCAATTCTTTTCTTTTTGAGTTGCAAGCGCACCAACTCTCCACTGAGGTTGACCATGCCAACATCAAATCCTCCGACACCCTCAACACTGACCAGTTCGCCCTTGTTGAAATGATGAAGCGTCGTATTCTTGAAATATTCTTTCCTGCTGCCGTTGCTGAATGTCACCTCCACTATTCTGCAGGATACTGCAGGGTCAGTAAAAGGTAAGTTGGCAAGCCAGTCATGTACATTGAGTCTATTGCAACCGCCTGAGCTGCAACCGCCGTTGCTTTTACAGCCGCTCGGCTTTCCGTCTTTCGTACCGCATGAACTACATCCCATAATCTATATCAATGTACCAAAATTACTGCTTTATCCTTTATGATATGATAAATTTTGATGGTCAGGGCCATGAACAGTATTTTGGGGTTTGCATTTCTTTCAATGTGATAGGCAGCCTTGTCAAGCTCTGTAACGATGGCTTCGAGTTGTTCAGTTGCTGCTAACCTGAGCAAGCGGTTGGCAAAGTCAAGTTCATTTTCTGCAATTTCTGGTGCTGTTCCCACATTGGCAATGTGCACCGCACTGGAAAGCAAGTGAATGAAGTAGGCCAGGAATTGTTTCTGCTTCTCTCTTCCCAGTTTGCTGTTGTCATCCACCCATCTGACCTGTGCCGCAGGGCCATTCTTGAGTATGGCGTTCAGCCAATCCCGTAGGATTTCTTCCCAGTTTTCATCGCTGTTGTGCAACAACTGGAAGGCCTCTCGTAGGTTTCCCTGAGACAGCGGGGCGATGGACATGGCCCTCTCCCTGGGAACAGCCTGTTGATGGATCAGCCACTCTTGTACATCCTTTGAATCCAATTGGTTGATCTTGATCAGCTGTGTTCTGGAAAGGATGGTAGCAAGCAGCTTTGACTCGTCTTGGGCTACAAAAATGAGAAGGGTATTGGCTGGCGGCTCTTCAATCAACTTCAATAATTTGTTACCGTTTATACCAAGGTATTCAGGCATCCACTGGATCAGGATCTTGTAACCGCTTTCAAAACTTTTGAGGTTCAGTTTTCTGATGATTTCTTCGCATTCATATGCTGTTATGTTTCCCTGTTTGTTCTCTGCTCCAATGCTCTGAAGCCAATCAAATGCATTGCCAAATGGAGTCTGTGCAACAAAGCTCCTCCATTCCTGGATGAAATCGCTGGCAATGGGCTTGTCTCCCGCCGTTTTCACGATGGTCGGATAGGAAAAATGGATATCAGGATGGATCAGTGCTGCAGCTTTCTTGCAGGAAGGGCAATTGCCGCAGGCATCCTCAAGAAAGCTTGTAGTCTGGGTGGGTTCTCCAAACAAAGAGGCTTCTCCATTGGCAGCCCCTGGTTTGTTTTTTTCGCATACCACATATTGTGCCAATGCCAGTGCAAGCTGCAATGCGCCACTTCCTTCTTTCCCCAGCAATAGCAAGGCATGGCTGAGCCTGTTGCTGCTCACAAGATTGACCAAATTGGCCTTTACTGCAACTTGTCCTTGTATTTCACTGAATAACATGCCGTAAAGATAATGATATACGGCAGCAAGGACAACTGCAGGGGCATTCTTAAACCTTTTCTCCCCGAATGTGTTAAATTGCTAAACAAAAATTATTGTATGATCAAAGCCATGATGATAGCCCTCGCGCTTTTTGCTGCAGGCCCTGCAACCATTCACCAGTTCAAGGTTCCATCCATTGAAGGACAAACCATTGATTTTTCAAAGTTCAAAGGAAAGAAAGTATTGATCGTGAACACCGCTTCAAAATGCGGATACACTCCCCAATATGCTGAATTGGAACAGTTGCACAAAGCATATGGAAGCAAATTGGTTATTGTAGGTTTTCCTGCCAACAATTTTGGTGGGCAGGAGCCAGGATCCAATGCAGAGATCAATGAGTTCTGTCAAAAGAATTATGGTGTGAGTTTTGTGATGGCAGAAAAGGTTTCAGTGAAGGGAACGGACATTCATCCATTGTTCAAATGGCTGACCAGCAAGGAAGAGAACGGCGTGATGGATGCTGAAATCAAATGGAATTTCACCAAGTTTCTGTTGGATGAAAAAGGAAAATTGTTGGCTGTATTCCCAAGCAAGGTCAAGCCCATGGGAGAGGAAATCACTGCCTACCTGAAGTAAACTATAGGGTGAAAGCCAGGCTGTAAACGCCTACTGTTTTTGCCCCATGTTGCATCAAGGTATTGACACAGGCCTCTGTCGAAGCGCCGGTAGTGATCACATCATCCACTACCACAATATGCTTGTCTTTGATGCTGGATGGTTCAACAACATCAAATACTGACGCAACATTTTCCCATCTTTCTATCCTTGATTTTTTCGTCTGGGTCCTGGTGTTCTCATTGCGCACCAGGGCCTTTTCGTTATACCGAATCCCTGTTTGTCTGAAAATGCCTTCACACAACAAGGTGGCTTGGTTGTATCCTCTCTTGTATTCTTTTTTGGGATGCAATGGCATGGGGATGCAGCATTCAATTTCAAATTCGGTGAAAAGACCTGAGCCATGGATTCCCATGATCTCTCCCATGTGGATGCCCAGTTCTTTTTCCTGCTTGTATTTGATATGGTGGATGATCTGCTGCAAAGGAGTATTGTCAATATAATAAAATGTACTGGCTGCAAACGGGATCTCAGCCCTGCCCCAAAAAAGCTTCTCAACAGGGTTGTCCCTGATCTCTTCAAATTCCGTCAGGGCCAGTTCAGTATGGCATTGCAGGCATAAAAACTGATCACCTTGAATCAACTCATTGTTGCAGCCAAAACACAGGGAGGGGTAAAATACATGCACCAGGGCATCGTACCAAGCTTTTACCATGCCGTTCGCTTTACTGAAATATTGTTCGGTATACCTCTTCGATCAATGCAACGGAGATGGTCTTGATGCCTTTGTGGGGTTCAGCTTTTCTGTTGTATTTGCTGATGACGATACTGTCAAATCCAAGTTTTTCTGCTTCTGAAATGCGTTGGTCAACCCGGTTCACTGCCCTGATTTCTCCGCTCAGGCCAACTTCGCCTGCAAAACAAGTTTTTTGTGAAAGCGGAACATCTTCATAAGAACTCAGCAAGGCAAATACCATGGCAAGGTCAATGGCCGGGTCTTCAATTTTCAATCCACCGGCAATGTTGACGAAAACATCCTTGGTCCCAAAATGAAATCCACCCCTTTTTTCAAGAACAGCCAATAAAAGCTGTAACCTCCTCAGGTCAAATCCACTTGCAGTTCTCTGGGGTGTTCCATAAACCGATGGAGTAACCAAAGCCTGCACTTCAATCAACAATGGCCTCAGCCCTTCCATTGTTGCACCAATGGCAATGCCACTCAATTGTTCTTCTTTCTGGTTGATGAGAATATCTGATGGGTTCACCACTGGTTTCATTCCTGTTCCTGTCATTTCATAAATCCCCAGTTCTGCTGTAGAGCCAAAACGATTTTTGGTGGTGCGCAAGATCCTGTATGCATAATGCTGGTCACCTTCAAATTGCAACACCGTATCCACCATGTGTTCCAACAGTTTCGGTCCTGCAATGCTACCATCTTTGGTGATATGGCCGATCAGGAAAACTGGCGTTTGTGTTTCTTTTGCGAACCGTTGGAACTCTGCAGTGCATTCCCTGATTTGTGAAATCGTACCGGGTGAAGAATCAATATATGGAGACTGTAATGTCTGGATGGAATCGATGATGACCAGCTGTGGTTTAATTTTTTTGATCTCCTGAAAGATGCTCTGGGTGGAAGTTTCAGTGAGCAGGAAGAATGCATCATGTGCCACATTGATGCGATTGGCGCGCATTTTGATTTGTTGTTCGCTCTCTTCACCACTCACATAAAGAATCCTTAATTCATGCATCATCAAAGCGTCCTGTAAGAACAAAGTTGATTTTCCGATGCCAGGTTCTCCCGCTACCAATATAAGGCTCCCGGGAACAATTCCACCACCCAGTACACGGTTCAATTCTTGGTCTTTGGTAACGATTCTTTCTTCTTCTCTTGAAATGACTTCATTCAATTCAATGCTTTTTGCATTGCCGGGCGTCGTTTCTTTCCACGAAGCTTTGTTGCCTGCTGTTTCCTTGTGTATGATTTCTTCCGTAAGTGTGTTCCATTCATTACATGCAGGACATTTTCCTGACCACTTGGGTGATTCATGACCGCAACTCTTGCAAAAAAATGCTTTTTTGATTTTGCTCATGCAATAAAGGTAATCAACAGCTGAGCAAAATGTATGGGATTAACACAGTGTGGCAGCTGTATTTTAACCAAAAAAATAGGGGATTGGTAGAAACCAATCCCCTGTACTTACTAACCCATTAAATTCTGACACTAAATTACAAATTGCTCCCACAGTACAAAATTAATTTTTGGATCTGTGCATAACTTTGAAATTGTCATTAATGTTTTACAAAAAATTTTAGCAGATTTCTCTTGTTTATTGGCCAAAATGAATAAAAAAATCATCTTTTAATCGAATTTCATTGAAAAAAATGCATTTTTCTTAAAGAAATCAATACATATAGATTTATTTAATATGAAATTGTTTTCAAAAATTTTTGAGATTTCTTTACGCCTTCAATAGGCTAACAAATTTGTAATATATTGGTAATCAGCTATTAAAATTATTTTTGAGCCTTGGGTTACCCTCTGATTACGCCTTTTTTAACCTAACAGAAACTAAAAAGTGAATAAATTGTTATATTCGCATCGAGACAATCATCGTTTTTAAAACAAAAATCAACTGCATGAGAAAACTTACGCTGTTCATGTGCTGTTTGCTTTTTGCATTACCTATGGTATTTGCGCAAACAGTTGTAAAGGGGAAGGTGTCGGATGCCGACGGTTCTCCTTTGTCAGGTGTATCGATCAAAGTAGCAGGATCCCAAGTGGGAACTACCTCTGCTGCTGACGGTACTTTTTCACTTTCTGTAAAGGACCTCAACACCAACCTTGAGGTAACCTACGTTGGGTATGACAAGATCACCCTTCGTGCCGGTTCAAACCTTTCCAACATTTCGCTGAAGTCTGCCACTTCTGGTCTCCAGGAGGTCGTAGTAACAGCACAAGGTATCCGCAGGGAGAAAAAAGCCCTTGGATATGCTGTTGCTTCAGTAGACAAAAAGGCATTGGAGCTTCGCCCTGATGGAGACGTTGTACGTCTTTTGAATGGTAAGGCACCTGGTGTTGACATCCTCAACTCCAGCGGTATGTCAGGTTCTGGTACCAACATCATCATCCGTGGTGTAAACACCATTTCTGGTAGCTCAACGCCATTGTTCATTGTGGATGGTGTTCCTTTTGATGCCTCTACGAATGCGCAAGCGAGCTTCGTTTATGGTAACACCACTTCAAGCCGTTTCTTGGACCTTGATCCCAACAGCATTGAGAACATCAGTGTTTTGAAAGGATTGAGTGCAACCACCCTCTATGGTGAGTTAGGTCGTAACGGTGTGGTATTGGTTACCACAAAGAACAGCTCATCCAGGCGCTCAAACAAGAAAACTGAAGTGACTGTTTCACAGTCTCTTTTCGCCAACAAGGTTGCCAACCTTCCTGACTACCAGGACACATGGGGTGGTGGATTTGACAATGGTGTAGGTTTTGCTTTCTTCTCCAACTGGGGTGGAAAATTCAAAACTCCGCCAGATTCAGTTGCCCATCCTTATGATAGAGCTTCATCTTCTGCATTTGGAACTCCCTGGAGGACTGCATTTCCTCAGTTTGTTGGAACCAAAATTGCTTACGAGCCTAACAACTCTGTAAGGGATTTCTTTAATACTGGCATGATCCGCACCACATCTGTGGGTGTATCAAGCTCAGTAGGTGCTGCAGGTACTTTCAATGCCAACTATTCTTATATGGATGATGAAGGGTTTACACCTGGTAATCGTTTGATCAAGAATACATTTGGATTGGGTGGTAACGCCAAGTTGTCCAACAAATTTACTGTTGGTGGTACTTTCAACTATGCCATCACTGATTTTAAATCTCCTCCCACTTCAACTTCATTTGGATCCAACCCAAGTGCATCATCTGTATTTGGAAACCTGATCTATACCCCTCGTGCGGTTGACCTCTTCAAGTTGCCTTACGAGAATCCTTTGGATCACTCTTCTACCTATTATAGGGGTGGTAATGATATACAGCATCCAATCTGGACTGTGAAGAACTCTTTCACAGGACAGAAGATCAACAGGATTTTTGGTAACATGTCATTGAAATATGATATCGCCAAAGATTGGAACGTACTCTACCGTGTTGGATACGATCAGTATTCTGACTACAACTACTACAGCCAAAACAAGGGTGGTGTTGTTGGTGGTGCTGACTTCCAGCTGGGAATGCACCGTACCGTCAATGGTTACAATACCATCTGGGATCATTCATTGCTTACTGCATACCAAACTGACCTCAACAGCGATTTCCGTTTGAATGTAGATGCAGGTGTAAACTCTCAGGAGCGTTTGTACGAGCAAAATGGTCAGCGTTCTACCCAGCAGCTTGTATACGGCCTTTTTGACCATGACAACTTCATCAACCACGACAACTTCAACGAAGGTGGTGGTCGCATCGACTTCAAATCCCGCACACTTTCTTTGGGTGCTTTTGCCCAGGGTTTGTTGAGCTATAAGGAATACGCTTACCTGACTGTAGGTGGAAGAAACAGCTGGTCATCCAACCTGGAGCAGGCCAACCGTTCTATCTTCTATCCTTCTGCGAGTTTGTCTTTCTTGCCAACAACAGCGATTGCAAGTTTGCAGAACAGCCGCATCCTTAACTACCTTAAGTTGAGGGCAGGTTATTCAACATCAGCCAACTTCGGCTCTCCTTACAATACAAGGAACATCCTGAACATCAATACCAACGTATTCGTTGACAGGTTGAATACTGTATTCAATTCAAACAGCATTGGTAACCGTCTTGCCAATCCAAACCTGAGCCCTGAGCTTCAGCAGGAATTTGAGATCGGTTTCGAAGGTCGTTTGCTGAACAACAGGTTGAATGTTGATTTCACTTACTACAACAGGAACTCTAAAGACCAGATCCTTGATCGCGAACTTGATCCTTCATCAGGTTTCACTGTAACCTCTATCAATGCAGGTTCTGTGCGCAACAAGGGTATCGAATTGCAGTTGACATACAACATCATCCGCAACAAGAACTGGACTTGGGACCTTACCACTAACTATTTCCAAAACAGGAGCAAGGTTACCCTTCCAAACGAAGTCAAGCAAATCGTTATCGATGGTTTCACCAACGAAGGACTTTTTGCCATCAATGGTCAGCCACTTGGTGTGATCCAGGCTTCTTATACCAAGAAAGATCCCAAGACTGGTCTCCGTTTGACCGATGGTTTGGGTAGCTATGTATCTTCCAATGAAATCGGTATTGTTGGTGACCCAACACCTGATTTCAAGATGAGTGGAATTTCTACACTGGGTTACAAAGGATTCTCCTTCCGTATGCAGTGGGATTACACCCAGGGTGGAGATATGCTTGCTTATACACCTGGTACCGTTGTTGGTCGTGGCTTGACAAAAGACACAGACTTCGATCGCTATCTTCCTTTGATCCTTCCTGGTGTTAAGGCCGATGGTACTCCTAACGATGTTCAGATCTCAGCGAGCTATGCATACTTTAACGTTCTTTCCGGTTTCTTCGGAATGCAGGACCTTATTGTATATGATGCAACACAGATTCGTTTGAGAGAGGCTTCACTTTCATATTCTCTTCCTGCAAAAGTGTTGGACAAGACACCTTTCGGAGCGTTTTCTGTGACCTTCTCTGGACAGAACCTTTTCTACAATGCACCCAACTTCCCCAAGTATGTGAATTTCGATCCCGAAACTTCATCTCTTGGTGTAAGCAACGTTCGTGGTTTGGAATACCTTTCAGGTCCTACCTCCAAGCGTTATGGTGTGTCAGTTAGGGTATCCTTCTAATCAATTAAATTGATCGACATGAACATGAAAAAAATATTCATCCTCGTACTCTCGGTGAGCCTGTTGGGTTCTTGTACCAAGAAGCTTGATGAGCTTTTGGTTAACCCTAACGGTCCTACACCAGAGTCAGCGAACGCTGATCTTTACCTGACCCAGCTTCAGCTGAACTTCGCAAGTTTCTTCAACGGAGCATCAAGCTTCGGAATGGAACTTACCCGTCAAACTGTAATGTATGGCCCAACCTATCAGGCTGCATACAGTCCACAATCATTTGATGGTTTGTGGAACACTGCCTACACTGGTGTATTCAAGCATGCAAATGCCTTGATTCCAGTGGCTGAAGCAGAGAAAAAATGGATTGCTGCCGGTATGGCAAAAACCATGAAGGCTTACACCCTTATCACACTGGTTGATATGTTCGGTGACATCCCTTATACTACTGCCAACCTTGGTTCTGAGAATACCAATCCTACCATCGACAAGGGCAGTGATGTTTACGCTGCTGCCATTGCTTTGTTGGACGCTGCTATTGCTGATTTTGGAAAATCAACTGCATTCCCCGGCAACCAAGACATGTTCTTTGGTGCTGCAGATGCTGCTGGTGCAACAAAATGGAAAAGGGTTGCAAAGCTTTTCAAATTGAGGGCTTTGAACAATACCCGTCTGGTTGATGCTGGTGCAAAAGGCAAAATTGATGCATTGTTGGCTGACGCGGATGTTGTAGCAACCTTGACTGGCACTGCCAATGACTTTGAATTCAAGTATTCTACCAAACAAGCGAACCCCAACAGCAGACACCCCCGTTACAATGGCAACTACGTTGCTGCCGGTGGACCTGGTGATTACATGGGCGTTTATTTCATGTGGTCTTTGGCTGCTGACAAGGGAACTTTCAACAACCAGGAAGCAAGGAATACTTCTGATCCAAGAACTCGCTACTATTTTTACCGCCAGACAACCAATGATGCTGCGGTATCTTCTAACAGCCTTTCTTGCTCTACCTTCCCTGTTCCCTCACACTACACTACAGGAATGCCTTTCTGTCAGTTTGGCTTGGGCGCACAAGGTTTCTGGGGACGTAACCATGGTGACAACTCTGGAACGCCTCCCGATGGACCTTACAGGACAACTGTAGGTATTTATCCATTCGGTGGTGATTTTGATGTGAACCAGGGTACTCCTGTTACATTGAACAGAGGTGCTCAGGGAGCTGGCATCCAGCCCATCTGGCAGTCTTCTTTTACCTATTTTGTAGCTGCTGAAGCGGCAGTTACTTTGGGTACTGCAGGCAATCCGAGGGCTTTGTTGGAATCTGGTGTAAGGGCTTCAATTGCCAAAGTACTTGGTTTCCCTTCAACAGTTAACGTAGCCGTAGTAGCTGCTGCAGTTCCTTCTACTGCAAGGATTGATGCTTATGTTAACGCTGTATTGGCCCGTTACGACAAGGCTACTACTGTTGCAGCAAAAATGGAAGTGATCCAGCAAGAATACTATATCGCTCTTTGGGGTAATGGTGTTGATGCATTCAACAACTACCGCAGGACTGGTAAGCCAGGAAGCATGTCATATACCATTGCACAAGCAGGTGGCAACATGATCCGTTCTCACTACTATCCTTCTGTATTGGTTAACTTGAACAAGAACATTACCCAAAAGACCATTGACAAGCAAGTATTCTGGGACAATAACCCTGCTGGCTTCATCAAATAAAATCAAGAGAACATGAAAAAAATCATATCATCATTGTTTTACACAGCCCTGGTTGCTATAGCCATGAGCTCGTGCCAAAAAGGTGAAGTTGTTCAGGATGTCAATTCCCTCAGCATTGGTTCTTATGTAACCCTTGTGACTGCAGGAAACAACATCATCGATGCAACCAACCTCGCAGGAAGCAAAGTTGCTGCTTCTGTTAAGGAATATGGTTCTGCACAAGAGAAGCTGATTGTTTATGTAACAAAAGCTCCTCAGACAAGTGACAGGACCCTTTGGAAAAAAGTAAAGGAGTACACCAACAATGGGGGTACTTACAACTTGGAAGTAACTGGTCAGGAAATTGCTACAGCTTTGGGTACAACCCCTGGTCCTGGTGAAACCTATATCCTTTACAACCAGGTGATCACCAAGGACGGAAGGAAGTTTGACGTGTCCAATACCCTTCCTGACCTTGCTACTGTAGGTCAGTACAACCTCAAGTTGACTTGGAATGCAGTTGTGGTTTGTCCTTTCGTACCTGCACAGGCAACTGGAAAGTACACCATCACCAAAGACGGTTGGGACGGAGCAGTTGGTCAAACCTGCAATATCGTAGGTTCAACTGGTAAAGCTGTTGTTACCTATCTGTTTCCTTGGGCAGAAACTCCAGGTCTTAATCCTGTTACCATCACTGTGGATGCAGCTACTGGTGCCGCCACTGTTGCCAAGCAAACTTATGGTAGCTATGGTGCAGGTTACGAGAACTTCACTTGTGAAGGTACTGGTGGATTTTTCTTCTCTTGTAAAGGAGATTTCAACATCAACCTTACCCATAAGTTGCCCAATGGTTCAAACTATGGTACTTATCCTATTGCCCTTAAGAAGCAATAGTAGAAAGATCCTGATATGAAAATAGCCGCTCAGCAATGGGCGGCTATTTCGTTTTTAGACTATTTGAATCAGAGCCTGATCTCTTCCTCGTGGTTGTCAAAAAAATGGAACTCCGTGAGGTGGTAGGTAGAGTCTTCCCTGATATCCAGTTTCATCTTGTATTTCCAGGCCCATTTGCGGCGCTTGGAGATGATGCCTTTGGTCAGGTAAGCATAAAGGATAGGGTGAACAGCAACGGTGAGTGATTTGTGCTTCTGTTCGCTCAGGTAACTGATGTTCTTTTCTATTTCATCCTCCAAAACGAGGGTGGAGGAAATTTTGCCTGTTCCCTGGCATGAAGGACATTGCTCCTGGGTATTGATGTTCATTTCAGGTTTCATCCGTTGACGGGTCAACTGCATGAGTCCGAATTTTGATATCGCCAATACAGCGTGTTTGGCCCTGTCTATCTTCATGAAGTTCTCCATGGCTTCATTAAGCTTCTTCTTGTTCTCAGGGAGCTTCATGTCGATGAAGTCGACCACAATGATGCCACCAATATCACGAAGCCTCAATTGCCTTGCTATCTCTTCTGCAGCCTCCAGATTGGTCTGAAGGGCATTCTCTTCCTGGTTGTTGCTGACACTCTTGTACCCACTGTTGACATCCACCACATGCAATGCCTCGGTGTGTTCAATGATCAGGTAGGCTCCGGAGGGGAGGTTGACAGTTTTTCCAAACGCACCTTTCACTTGCTTGGTGATGCCGGTATGGTCAAAAACAGAGGCAGATCCGGTGTAAAGTGAAACAATTTCTGCCTTGTCTGGTGCTATCTTTTGGATATAAGCCTTTGTATCGGCATAGATCTGCTTATCGTTCACCACAATTTTATTAAAATCGGCATTGAGCAGGTCCCTGAGGATGCTGGTTGCCTTGGTCTGTTCACTGAGAATTTTTGCTGGTGCCACTGCCCCGCTGAGGTTTTGCTGGATGGACTTCCATTTGCTGAACAATGCATTGAGGTCCTCATGGAGCTCAGCTGTGTTTTTGCCCTCGGCAGCAGTACGCACAATTACACCAAAATTTTTTGGCTTGATGGCTTCAATGATTTTTTGAAGTCTTTTTCTTTCTTCTGCTGAATGGATTTTCCGGGAGACGGCAATGATGTCGTTAAAGGGGGTGATCACTACAAATCTTCCGGGGAGTGAAATCTCACAGCTCAGCCTGGGTCCTTTTGCCGCAATGGGCTCCTTAAGAATTTGTACCAGGACATTGGGCTTTTGACCCAATACTTCATTTATCTTTCCTGTTTTTACAATCTCAGCTTCAACCGTGAAAGTTGAAAAATCAGGTTGGGAGGAAGCAGGTGAATTGATAGAGAGCTGTGTAAACTTGAGCAAGGATTTTGCGAACGGGCTCAGATCGGTATAATGCAGAAATGCATCCTTTTCAAACCCCACATCAACAAATGCTGCATTGAGTCCGGGGATGAGTTTCTTGACCTTACCCAAATAAAGGTCGCCGACGTTAAAACTAGCGTCAGCTTTTTCATTGTGAAGCTCGACGAGTTTCTTGTCTTCCAACAGGGCTATCTGTACACCCTGGGCAGATGAGTTTATGATCAGTTCTTTATTCAAGCGAACGCTGAGGATTAGAGCAAACAAAGAAAGGGGCATTGCCAAGAAATAATTTCTTCGCAATGCACCATGATTCCATTATGACTGAGGTCAGAAAGGCTTATTTCTTCCCTTTCTTATGACGGTTCTTCCTCAATCTTTTTTTACGTTTGTGCGTTGCTATCTTATGACGTTTTCTTTTTTTACCACAAGGCATGTCAGAGTCAGTTTAGTTGTTAATAATTATTTCAATGTTTTGATCTTCTCTTCAAGGGCCTTCACCAATTCCGGGTTCTTCACATTTTTCAATCCCCTTTCGTACCATTCCACTGCTTCTTTCTTTTTACCGGCCCTTTCATAAAGTTCAGCAAGAAGAAATACAGCTTCTGTATTTTCAGGATCCAGTTCGATTACTTTTTTGAATCGTTCCGCAGCCTTATCCGTTTGTCCTGAAACCATGCCACCATAACCAAGCATGAACTGCGCAAAGACGTTGTTGGGGTCCTTTTCAGCGACTGTTCTGATTTTCATGATGCCTTCCATCGGCGCTCCGGATGCACCGAAGAAGAAAGTGCTTCCCTGTCCAATGATGGTTGAATCATTGTTTGGGTTGATTTTCAAGGAGCGCAAAAAGAGGTCGTTGGCCTCATTTGCCATCCAGCTTTTCAATCCGGGATTTGATATACCCCTTAGTTCTTCCAGCATTGAATGGGCGGCAAAGTTGAGGTTTTTTTCAGAATTTTCCAACTTAGCCTTTTCACCCAGGTAATAAATGTAAGGAAGGAAGCTTCTTGCACTGTCTCGCCAGAAGTTGGACAAAGACTGAAAGTTGGCTTTTTTTTGTGTAACCAGGTCTCCTCTGGTCAATGCATCTTCCAAGCTGGTGAGGTAAGCAGATTGACTTGGCGTCAGGTCTTTTTTTAATTCACTTATGAATGCATTGATTTCGAATGGTTTATCAACTCCGCCGGCAGCACCCTCATTGTCTGAATGGCCCTCATGATCTGCATGGGGGGCAGCTTCCTTGTGGGATGGTGAAAATTTTCCAAAAATAAATAAACCGAACAGCAGCACTGCCCCAGCAGCAACCACGATCCATTGCTGTTTTTTCAACATTGATCAGAATTTATGAGGCAAAGGTAATGCCTTATGCCATGTCATCAGAACCTTCGTCCTTGATAATGGTATCAATTTCAAGTTTTTTAACTTCCTGCATGAACTCTTTTGCAGGCTTGAAGGCAGGAATGAAGTGGGCTGGAATTTGAACAGCGGTATTGCGTTTGATATTTCTACCAATCTTGGCCGCTCTTTTTTTGGTGATGAATGAACCAAACCCACGGATATAGATGTTTTCACCTTTTGACAAAGTGGCTTTGATCTCTTTGAACATGGTCTCGAGGGTAACCAATACATCCACTTTGGGAATATTGGTTTTTTCAGCAATTTTATTGATCAGGTCGGCTTTTCTCATTTTGGTTCGTGTTTAAAAGTTTTGGATTTTATTTATTTTACTTTTGATGTAAATCCTTCAACAGTTATTTACCAATTCAAGCCCTAGAACGCCTTGGGCCCTATTAAAATTGCGCATAATTTTTCTTTTTACCAAAAATAAATTGATATAAGTGGTTGAAAAACAACATAAAGTGTGGTTTTCAAAGGCCCTGAAAAACTGGCATTTGGTAGAAAACAACAGAAAAATGCCTTGGAAAGGGATAAAAGATCCATACAAAATTTGGCTCAGTGAGATCATCCTCCAGCAAACGAGGGTAGAACAGGGACTTGCTTATTATAACCGTTTCATTGAGTGCTACCCCGACGTGCATTCACTTGCAAAAGCAGCTGATAATCAGGTGTTTAAGCTGTGGGAAGGATTGGGATATTACAGCCGCTGCAGGAACCTGATCAAGACCGCAAGAACCGTAAGTGTTGATCATGGAGGGCTATTTCCTGCATCCAAAGAAGGGTTGTTGGCCCTCAGTGGGGTTGGAAATTACACTGCAGCAGCCATCGGTTCATTTGCTTTCGGGCTTCCCCTGGCTGTGGTGGATGGGAATGTGCTTCGGGTATTGTCCAGGGTATTCGGTATTTCAATCCCCATAGACCTTCCGGCAGGCAAAAAAGCATTTGAGCAACTGGCTGATGAACTCCTTGACACCAAGAACCCAGCCTTGTACAACCAGGCCATCATGGACCTCGGTGCAACGGTTTGTAAACCCCGGCAACCCATTTGCGCATCCTGTCCTTTTCAGCAAAAATGCCTGGCTTTTAAGACGGGAACAATCGAGCAACTACCGGTTAAGTCAAAAAAAATCAAGCAGCGGGAAAGGTTTTTTTATTATTTGATCCTCGAATACAATGGCAAACAATTGGTCAGGCAGCGTGGAGGGAAGGATATTTGGCAGGATTTGCATGAATTCATTTTAAAGGAAACGGATGAGCCTGTTGAGGAAAAGGAGTTGAAGTCCTGGTTGTTCTGGAACCTGGGAGCAAAAAAAGAAAAAACAGCTTTGGTTTCCATTTCAGATGAAATGGTTCATCAGCTGACGCACCAAAAGATTCGTTGCCGGATTGCTCATCTGCGCATCTCAGCATTGGTTGAAGTGGATGGATACCAATGGATGGATATTTCATCCATCAAACAACTGGCATTTCCCAGGCTCATCACCCGGTATCAATCATCGGTCCAATGATCAACGGCATCTTGTTCAATTTTTGTAATTTTGACCAATGATCGTTCTTCCCATCCTGCTCCTGGCCTCTATCCTGATGTTGTTCATGAACTCGGGAGCAGAGATTGCTTTTTTTTCACTGGGCTACAGGGAATTGAAAAATTTGCGTACCCGTCAATATCCTGCATCTACAAGAATTCTTCAATTGCTGCAGGAGCCGCGTTTGTTGATGTCATCCATGCTGGTGGGGAACATGGTTTTTCGGGTGCTGATCATCCTCCTGTGCAATTATCTTGTCAAGGATGAGATGTTGCCTGAAACCACTGGCTTTCTCTTGTTCCTGATTCGGATGCTGATTGCCATCGTCATTCTTGTTCTTTTTGGAGAGCTGTTGCCAAAAGTTTGGGCATCCAATAACCATATTCGCTTTGCCTACTATTCATCTTTTTTTGTTTGGTTGAATGCCATCATGTTTCGCCGCCTGGGCCAATGGACTGCTGGCATCACCGATAATATTGAAAAGGCCCTGGGACGCAACAATGACATGCGCACCAGGTTGGAACAGATTGATCAGGCCATGGGATTGGGAGACACAGACGGAAGCTCTGAAGGAGAAAAGAATATTCTCAAAGGCATTGCCCAGTTTGGAAACATCACTGTAAGAAGGGCTATGCGCAGCAGGCTGGATGTTCAGGGTGTTGAAGCAGACAGTCCATTTTCAGACCTCAAACAAAAAGTAGCTGATCAGCAGTATTCTAGGTTTCCTGTCTTCAACGAAAACCTTGACAATATCGCAGGCATGATTCATGCCAAAGACCTGATTCCACACCTGGACAAAGCAGACGATTTTGATTGGAAACCTTTGGTCCGTCCGGCCTTCTTTATCCATGAGCAGATGCTGGTAGAGGACCTCCTGAAAGACTTTCAACAGAAAAGGACCCATTTTGCCATTGTGGTGGATGAGTTTGGCGGTACAGATGGCATCATTACCATGGAAGATATTTTGGAAGAAATTGTAGGGGAGATCAGGGATGAATATGACGATGAGGAATCTGTGAACATGAGGATTGATGAATTCAATTTCATCTTTGAAGGTAAAATGATGATCAATGAAGCCTGTAAGTTGATGAACCTTCCCAACAGGGTTTTTGATGCCATCAGAGGGGACAGTGAAACCGTTGCAGGGCTTGTGCTTGAACTGGCAGGAGAAATACCCAAACCTAACCAGGTACTGGTTGCCAATGATTTCACCTTCACCGTTTTGGAAGTTGCCATGAACCGCATCCACAAGATCAAGATTACCATCGCTGCACCGCAGCAATAAATCATTTCATGAAAAAATTTCTCAATGGATTGGTCCTGTTTTTATTGGTTGCATTCATTTTTGCCTGCAACAGCGACTATACGCCCAAGCCCAGAAGTTACTTCAAGATAGACCTTCCCCAAAGGGCTTACAAGGAGTTCAATGAGCCTGGTTATCCCTATGCTTTCGAATATCCTTCCTATGCCAACATCACTAAAGAAGCGGATAGTACGGGCAACAGTCCCTATTGGATCAATATCAATTTTGATCAATTCCAAGGCAGGATCTACCTCAGTTACAAATCACTCAATGGCAGTTCCATCTACAAAGTCAAAACCGCCACTGGCTACAGGGATTCAGTGGTAGGCAACAGTTTTGAAAGCCTGCGGGAAGAAGCCTATAAAATGACCTACAAGCATACCATCAAGTCCAGCGGAATTGTTGATTCTGCTTTTGCTACAGAAAACGGTTCCACTGGCGTGTATTTTTATGTGGCAGGAGAGGCAGCAACATCAAAGCAGTTCTATGTTTCTGATACAGCCAGGCATTTTCTCCGTGGGGCATTGTATTTTGATGCTTCTCCCAATGCAGACTCCATCTCTGTGGTCAGTGATTTTCTGGAAGAAGACATCAAACACATGATCCGGACCCTGCGATGGAAAGGAAATTGATCACTCTATTGCTCAACCAATCTTGATTACAGCAGCAACGGATTTCATTTGCTCAGTTATCTCTGCTGTGCACAAATTGCCAATGCTTCCCTCGTGGGTATGGTTCAGTTTTTGCGTGGCATCGAAATGGAAGGTTCCCTGATCAATCGTGTTTCCTACCTGTGCATAAGCGTCGCGGAAGGGAATACCCTGGTTGACCAATTCATTGACTTTTTCAACACTGAACAAGTATTTGTATTTCTCTTCCGTAAGAATGTTGTGTCGAACACCAAGTGAATTCAACATCAGTTTCATCATCTCCATGCAAGAACGCAATTCTTCCATGGCAGGAAACAGGATTTCCTTGGTCAGCTGCATCTCGCGGTGATATCCTGAAGGGAGATTGTTGATCAGCAAGGTGAGTTCATTGGGGACCGCCTGGATCCTGTTGCATTTACCTCTGATCAATTCAAATACATCAGGATTTTTTTTGTGGGGCATGATGCTGCTGCCTGTCGTCAGTTCATCGGGAAAATGAATGAAGCCAAAGTTCTGGCTCATGAACAGGCAACAATCCATTGCCAATCGGCTCAGCGTTGCTGCAACAGATGACATGGCCATGGCGGTCAGCTTTTCTGTTTTTCCTCTGCTCATCTGTGCATATACCGCATTGTAGTTGAGGGTATTGAAATGCAGCAAAGCTGTGGTGCGGCTCCTGTTCAGTGGGAAGGAAGACCCATACCCGGCACCACTGCCCAATGGATTTTTGTTGGCCACCTTAAACGCAGCGGCAAGAAATTCCATGTCATCCACCAGGCTTTCTGCATAAGCGCCCAGCCATAGTCCAATAGACGATGGCATGGCAATCTGCAGATGGGTATAACCAGGTATCAAGGTGTCCTTGTGCTCATTGCTTTTTTGGATCAGCAGGTCAAAAAGCGATTGCATCTCCTCTTTGATGTCAATGATCGCTGATCGCAGGAAAAGTTTGATGTCTACTGCCACCTGATCATTTCTGCTTCTGCCGGTATGGATCATTTTCCCTACATCACCAATGCGTTCGGTGAGCATGAATTCAATTTGTGAGTGGATGTCCTCCGCACCGGCATCAATAGAGAATTGGCCTGCTTCAATGCTTATCAGAATTTTTTTCAATTCACTGACAGCCAGGTCAGCCTGGTCTTTGCTCATCAGCCCTTGTTCACCCAGCATGGTCACATGCGCGATGGAACCTTCCACATCGAACCTCGCCATCTGGACATCAAAATCGCGGTCTCTACCGACTGTAAAAGCCTCTATTTGCGCTGCAGTTGATGTTTTTTCTTTGCTCCAAAGTTTCATGGTAATGTATTGGGAAGATGATCAGTAAAAGGTGATGGTTGTTTCAAGCAATTCGATGTATCCGCTGATGCCATTTTCAATCTCTGATATGTAAATATACTCATCTGCGGTATGACTTCTAGCAGAATCACCAGGTCCGATTTTAAGGGCTGGAAATGGCATCAAGGCCTTGTCGCTGGTGGTGGGAGAACCATAATGAGACAAGCCAAGCTGTTTGCCTGCCTTCACAATGGGATGGTCCATGGCAATCATGCTGGACTTCATCCTGAAACTTCTTGGCACCAGTTGGGCTTTTACATTTGCGCTCAGTTGATCAAGGACTTCTTCAAAAGTGTATTGTTCATTGACCCTTACATCAACAACGAAGCGGCAGCTAGCGGGAACCACATTGTGCGCCTTGTTGTCGGTTTCAATGACCGTCACTTTTGCAGTTGTTTTTCCCAGCAGTTCAGATGTTTTTT
>JACCDW010193111.1_pt1 | contig 36265 bp, 42 predicted proteins | sample 7449781 | NCBI WGS metagenome assembly JACCDW01 (sample SAMN15323449, study PRJNA562643) | freshwater metagenome | isolation source: river surface water | place: USA:Blue River Watershed | collected 2017-08-18 | reverse complement strand
TGGGAACCACCACTAAGACCCAGCATCTCTGCTTCAACTTCAATGAGGCACTTCATCGCACTCCTGACTGGGGAAGGCCACAGAAGATTGGGATAGAGGCCTTCCTTGTGCCTGGGTTTCCCCATCATCGCTTCAGGCCCGAGACCTCAGTGGTTTACAGTAAGATGCTTCACCAAGCTGCCGCTAAGCTGGTCAAGGCAGGATGGAAGAGCCACACTAATGGTGACTTCGCCGGCACTGAGTTCCAGAGGGTTGAAAGCCTCTGCTATGCCCACAAAATTAAAGAGGGGCTCATCTTTGGATTCGACCTACTCGCCAACAAGCTGGATGAGGCCCTAGCAACACTATAAATAGAGTGCCACCTCAAAAAAAAAAAAAAATAGAAAACACAATACAAAATACAACAAACCCTCTTTTTCTTATGAGTATTGTATACTATTAAGAAAAATTGATGAGTGTGTCGCAATAACAGTTAAGTAAGCCAATAAGCCATGTCCACTCAAGCCACCAACGATTCCATGCCTTCTCTCGAGACTGTTACAGAAAGTGACTACTCCGATGAGGAGATTAAGGTTGACTACCCCTTCAACACCTGGACAGATCTGCACGAGGCCCTTCTCGAGGCTCTGCAGACTGAGTTCGCCTGTGAAACCTACCCTAAGTGGGCTGAAGAGGGCTACCCTGTCTACTCTCAGGTGAAGCGCATCCTGAAGACCGGCGTTGACAAGCAGATGGTATGTGAACAGATTGTTGATATGCTCTGTCATGATGGCAGTCGCTACGCCGGTGAATTCATGGGAGACTGCATTGATGCACTGAATCTCCTCATGAAGCTCGGTGCAACTCTGTCCTCTAGCCTGCTATTTGACAGCTGGCAGGTAGAGATTGAGGATGAACTAGCCGGTTATGAGGTACGTGCCAAGCTAATTGACTATTACGGTCCCAAGGGGAAGGTCACAGTGCCAGCCGAGCTGAAGGGCATTGCGCCCGAGTACTGTGAGGAGGCACTGGGTGACCTAACGCCAGCCGAGTTTGACAAGGTGCGCTATGCCCATCTTATCTCCCTTAGTGATTACCTCAAGACAGTGGTATAACAATAAAATAGATGAAGAGAAGGACAAAACAATAAATCACAACTATTTTTTAATGATAGCCACAATCGGGAAAAAATGACGAGTAAGTTGGTCATCTTGTAACTGTAAGCCAACAAGCCATGTCCTCCGAGCCCTCCCCTTGTGCAATTACCTTTAGTGCCGCTGACCTTGAGTCGGTACATCAGAAGATGGTGGAGTACTTTCAAGAGAAGGGACTAACTGTGCCTTCTAAAGAGCAACCGGTTGCTACTGAAGAGCAGCCTGTGTCAAGCGGGCCTGCAGAGGACCCTCTCAAACTCCCTCCTGGCCATATCCTGGTGGTTCGTGAAAAGCTGGTCACAGGTGGTTCCCAAAATGAACATGAATGGTCGAGTCTATTTGGGTCGTATGAGTCTGCAAGTAAATACATTATCTCACAGTTTGACAAAAAGAACAAGGATGCAAGGGCACTCGAGTACTTGAGTGATGATTATGATGAGATGAGTGAGCAAGGCTTTGACTGGAGGCCGTTTGCTCCCCTACCATCAAAGCCCCCTGGCCTGAGGTTTGCAAATAAATATTTCAACCCAAAGTCTCTGCATAAGTTCGTTACTACTTGGAATGAAACCAAGCTATGGGGGCCATATAATGTGTACCATCGTGCTACTCCCTATGAGATTAATGTTGAGTTGTTTGAACTGAAGTAGATATACAAAAATAAATAGTGAGTATAACAACAATAAAACACACCAAATCTTTTTTAAAGCACTCTCCAGAACACCTGAACATGCCAGAACTGTGGCACAGTTGGCCTAGGATTCTTATACCAGGCGAACTCTGAGGAGGCCGGCAGCCTGTTTTTAATTAGTTGATTTACCTCATCATCGCTAAAACTATGATTATAGTCTGTGTCTCTATGCCATAGAATGAAGTGATTAGTGCCCGCCGGCAAATCGTAGGGGAAGAGGCTCTGCTCTAATGCCCAGACCTTCAATGTACTATTAGGGATAGTGACCCATTTAGCTAGAGCGTTTACTCGGCGCTGAGCATTGAAGACTGTATACATGATATAGTCATAGACTGTTGCCCATTCAAACATCACACGGTCCATAGCCCGCTGTTTCTCTGCGAGTATCGAGGGCTTAGGTCTAATAGTGAATTCATTGGGTAACCACGGGTGTATTAAATGTAGTGCATTGAGTTCATGAATATCTGATGGGATTCTACAGTTAAGTGGCATTTGGCTTACACTAAAATAGGTGACTACAAGTCTCTCATTTTTATGTACATAGTTTGCACTTAATCCTTTAGAGTCTTGAACACCGCAAGGATACCTGCGGCTGAGCTACACTTAAAATAATGGCCCTTCTTCTCGACCTTGCGCAGGTCAATTACTACGCTATTATCGGGCTTATTGCTGCTGCTACTGAAATAGTTTCCCATTTTGATTGGATATTTAGAACAACCTTTATGTGCCTAATTTAAATAAATGTTAGAAAAAACTTGACACCAGGTCTTATAATTGATGTTGGTAAGCCAACGAATGAACATTCAACTAATTGACAATGCATCTACGCCCTCTCTCGAGACCTTGTCAGATGATGAGTTTACTGATGAAAAGGTGGATATTGACTACCCCTTTACAACCTGGACCGATTTACACAAAGCGCTTCGTGAGGCGCTGCGGACGGAGTTCGCCATGGAGACCTATCCTAAGTGGGCAGAGAAGAGCTACCCAGTCTACTCAGAGGTGAAACGTATCATGAAGACCGGTGTGGACAAGCAGATGGTGTGCGACCAGATTGTGGATCTACTCTGCCATGATGGGTCTCGCTACGCTTCGGAGTTTTGGCCAGACTGTCGTAATGCTTTGTCGCTACTCCTAAGACTTGGTGCAACCCTACCTATGCATCATCTCTTTGACAGTTGGCAAGAGAACATTGAAGATGAGCTGGCGGGATACTATGCACGAGCGGGGATTCTGGACCACTTTGGACCTAGGGGGAAAATTGCAGTGCCGGCCAAGCTAAAGGGCATAAAGCCGAAGAACTATTGGGATGATCTACATGGTGACCTTACACCAGAAGAGTTTGACCAAGTCCGTTATGCCCATCTGATTGAATTAAGCGAATATCTCAAAACGGTTGTATAAGCAAAACAAAAAAGAAAAACTGAAAACCAACAAACCAGATTTTTATTAGTAAGCCAAGTAATCCAAGCCAAGATGTCCATCTATATTCAGAACCGCATGAACGCCACCATTGCTGTCATCAACAGCAAGCTGCACGAAATCTTCTTCGAGATGTGCATGATGGAGTTGCGTGAGTCCGAGAACGTGGACTTCAGCCTCCAGAACGCCCTTATTCGGCTGTCTGATGCTGCCGATATGGCGCTCGAGGACATCCAGCGTGTCGAGAGGGGTATCGAGCGTGCCAAGGAACTGAAGGCAGCCAAAGAGAAAGCAGCCGAGAAGGACAAATAATAAACTAAAAACAGACCTAAAATTTGAACACTTTTTATTGGTAAGTAACAGGTCAACAAGCCACTATGTCAGATAATATGGATACCGATATGATGAGTCCAGAGGATCTGGAACTCTACCAAATGATGATGGAGTCCAAAAGAAAAAAGCGGTCTATAGCTGCTGCTCAGATCACGCTACCAGGCCCTGATGATGTTCGTATCGATCTTCCAACACAGGCAACTCTTGCTTATGCAGATGCGATGCAGACTGTTAGCAATGCGATAACTGTAGCGGTGCAGGCACGGGCTATCGAGAGTTTAGCTGGGGCTGTAGCGGCAACTGCAGAGGCGGTGGCGCTTGCAGCACAAGATGATATGAATGTAATCTTTCATGGTGGAAGCATGAAGAAGGCGACAATTAAGGATAGAGATATGATGGAGGATGATATTGACCTTGGTGAAGAGTTTACAAAGAAGGAGAAGAAGGAGAAGAAGGAGAAGAAGGAGAAGAAAGAAAAGAAGGAGAAAAAGGAGAAGAAAGAGAAAAAGGAGCGTGAAGAATGTGAGGGTGTCTCTACAGAATCTGGCCCTCTTGATGGTATTCTAAAACAAGATATCTCAACTAACTCTCTACCATTACCAGATGACCTTGAGCTTGACTTGTCTAAGAAAAAGAAGAAAAAACGTACTTATGAGCTGGACCAAGATGCAATTGAGCTCGGTCTAGATATTGACTTTGCTGCTAAGAAGAAAAAGAAGAAGGAGAAGGCCGAGGTTGTTGAGGTTACTGAGCAGAGTCAGGTCTACAAGGAGGATATGGTGGATGAGGTTATGCCCACCTATGATGAGATGTTGGACCGCATCTATGACCATCTTCATAAGAATAATCCACAGCTACTGGACCGTACAAATAAGAAGCTGAAGGCCCCAACTATTCAGCGTATTGGTACAACCCGTACAGGTTGGAGCAACTTCAGTGAATGTTGTAAGAGTATGAGCCGTGATACAGAGCATGTGCAGCTCTTTGTACTCAGTGAACTCGGTGCAACTGGATCAATTGATGGAGACAACAACTTTATCATTAAGGGCAAGTATTTGAGCAAAATTATTGAGAATCTGATGCGAAAATACCTTGATGAGTATGTCCGTTGTGCAACATGTAGGGCAATTGATACTGAGTTAACTCGTGATGCTGTAAGCCGTCTGCATTTCGTTAAATGTAAGGTGTGTCAGAGTAGTCGCTCAGTGCTGCCAATTAAGGCCGGCTACCATGCAACCACAAAGGCGGATAGAAAGGCGGAGAGGGAATAACAATTTAGATTAGAGAAATATGAGTATACCAGTGAATAAGGTAAAGGCTGTATATCCAAAAGAGGGCTAAGACCCAGCGCATATTATAGTTACATTTAAGGGTAAGGAGTATCGCATCCAGAAAAATAATCCAGTTGAAAAGGTTATTGAATGTTTTTATTGGGATAGGGCGTGGCTTTTATTTTCTAAATACACCCGTTGGTAAAGGAATCTTTAAGGATATATTGAAAAATCTGGAGGGCTTACCTTTACCACTTGGATATAAACAATGAAAAATCTGATTAATGGCAGTTTGACATTTAATAGTTAAGAAAGATGAGTCGAGAACATATTCAAGGACTAATGTTTAACAAGCCATGGGCCGACTGGATCGCTCTTTTGAATGATCCTGCCCACAACCGTATTAAGATGGATAAGGAGGATAAGCGTATTATTGCTATGTGTTTTGCCGAAATGATTAAGGGTCAGTCAAAAGAGTGGGAGACAATTAGGGAACACCCACGTCTTTTGGAGATTTTAGATGGAGCTTTCGCTTACTGGGAGTCGGCAAAATGGGAGGGAAAGGGACCTAGGCCGATGTTTCATGAAGAGAGGATTTTGCGTGAGGCCGGTTTTAGGGAGATGCCAGCTTCTGTCAGACCAAAATCATGGCTCTGGCGATTATTAGCGTATTAGTGCGGGATACAGTTTAAAAATAAATGGGAAAGCTAAGTATATGAATTTCTCTTTTTCTTTAGACAATTACTATTTAATGGGCGCTATTGCACTTGCACTTTTACTTGTAGCCGTGGGTGCCTTTATGTATATGTCTAGCTCTGATGACTCTACGGCAGACGATGAATCTGTAACTGCCGAGGATCGTGGCGATGAACCACCAGCTGCAGAGGACCATCAGCACAAGGAATAAACTTGAAAATTTTTTTATTTGGAAGGCAGGGTAGTGATGAATCAACTAAATTCACAAATGCAAGCCATTACAATTGAAACAAATGAGATTAATACCACTAGTCTATTGCAACAGCTGCAGACTAGGGATATTCAGGGGATGGTAGATGGTGAGGATGAGCAGGGACGTACTGTTCTCATGAAGGTTTGCATGATAAGGGATGCTGACGTACCTCTAATTGTTAAGCGGCTATTGAACCATCATGCGTTACTTGATTACCAGGACAATGAGGAGAAGACTGTAATTCATTATGCAGCGGCAATGAATAGGCCTGATGTCCTTTCAGTTCTGTTGACGCATCCTGCTGACTTTATTAATCGTGATTCCAACTGGGACTTGACAGATAGATATGGGCGAACAGCTCTCTTCTATGCCGCTGCTGAAAACATTGGTCTACTAATTGATGCCGGCACTGCTATCGGGCATATTGACAATTATGGGATGACGCCACTCTTATATTATATTCAACAGGGTCGTAATGATGCAGTTGCTCAGTTTGTAGAGCGTTGTCCCGAGCAGGTTTCTCTTGTAGCACCATGTGGTCAAACCGCCATCCATGCAGCAGTAATCATGAAAAACTACGAACTATTGGCTGGTCTGGTTTATGTTGTGGATGCTGGAGCTGTAAAGACCCGAAATCGTGCTGGAATTACTGTTATGGATATGGCAATTAGTGCTAAAGATAATCAGGCGGTTGATATATTGTGGGCATCATGGGCCTTTAATGAGCGGGATATTGAGCACTGGATTGGTATTGCTGCAAGTTGTGCTGATAATGAATGGAGTGAGTTGCTGAAGAGGATGAAAGATAATAGGCGTCGCTCTCGTGTCGAATGTTGTTAACTGCCTAAACTATAGTGTATTTATGAAATTATAATGCAGTTTGGTTGTCCTTTTTGTTGTGAGCGATTTGCTACAGTTGATTTACTAAAGGAGCATGCAAATAGATTACATTCTGAGCTGGTTGCTAATCCTATGAATGATGATGGATATGATTTTAATGATTACTGTCGTGAAGAGGGAATTTATAATACAGTTAAGGGCATGGTAACCAATGAGGAGATTGTATCTAAAGGCTGGGATGAACGTCGGGCATTTGTTGCAGAACTTGTAGGAGATATACCTCGTCGTGATTTAATGATTTTACGAATAATGACTAATCTGTGGCCCTGTCGGCATTTTCATGAGATGTCAGCGGAGGACTGTTGCCCAAATCGTGCAGCTCATTATGAATATATGATGCTTATTGCTGCAGAATGCGGTTCCGATACAGATGATTAAATTATATATCAAATTCCTACAAAAATATTAGTGGTTGATATATCAATTATATTTTTAAACTTTTTATCTTAAGGATAATGTGATTCCACATCTCTATAGATTTTATCTAGCTCTGCAGGTGCAGTTTTCTCCGAATATTTAACCTCTTTATCTGAACGTCTACCCATAATCCATCCTCTATCTTGTGCTTTATAGGCTTTTGCATCTTCAATGTAACCCTCTTGTAAGCACTCATTTACTGCCTCAATCACTCCATTAGAACCATGCTCTTCACAGTAGTCATCAATCATAATCCAGGTACCTGGCTTGATTTTTTTCATAATGAAGTACAGATCCAGGAAGGGGATAGGCCGTTCATGTCCACCATCTACAAATACAAAATCTGGACTATAGCTGGGGCATCTAGCGAAAAATGCCTGTAAAGCACATACTGAATTTCCAGCAATTAAAATATTTCTCAAAGGGTAATGGATATCTAATAATAACTTTGCACGTCGTGTATAATCAAACCAGAATATATCAAAACTTGTAACATAAATATCAGGACGTGCAAGCAGCATTGTTGCTGCAGACAAACCAATATGAAATCCTGTTTCCATAACCTCCTTAATCTCTGGGTGGTCATTTAGAAATTTCAATATAAAATCCTGCTGTGGTGGAGTTATTGACCCAACACGAATAGGGAGTTTTTGAATATCTTTAACAAAATTTTGAAATGTATCCATTTATTTTTTAAAGCTGTTCTATATTTAAGCCGCTTCATTATGAAATTATATGGAGTTGCAGTTAATAAATTTGACCTAGTTCTGTGTTCACATTGTATGTAAGCCATAATATGTCAGACCGTGCATTTTACACTAAGAACTGCAGTGTCTGTCTAACCTGTTTCAAATATGAGGTTTTACATCGTCCTGAGGAACCTGGTGCCTACTGGGAATACACTGTGCCATGTAAATGTGGGGAATTGCCGGCTCTTTGTGCAAAATGTATTGACCCTTTCTGCATACAGTTAGAGGCACGGCAATGTGGGAACTGTCATGAATACCTGCCTTTACCTCAAACGCATAAGATGAGATTTAGGGACCTGTTCTGCAGCACATTGGAGATTTCACTAGATACATTTACTGGGTATCGTCATGGATTGACGGAGGAGCATTGGCCTCATGGAGGGCTAATGCGACGTGAGAACTGGCATGTCTATTATCCCGATGGGTCATCTGTACGCCATGGTCCGTATGAGCTCTACCATTACAATGGAGAGCTGAAACTAACTTGTAACTACTCTTATGGTGTGATTAATGGACTAATGATTCACTATAATGAGGCGGGTAAGATGCTAAGTTCTGTGGAGTTTATTAACGGCGCCCCTGTGTGCGCCGTGAGCTACGCTTAGTGCTACGTCTAGTTTTACGTCTACCACCTTTATTATAACCAGTATAAGGGGCGGTTTTTATAGGCCTAGATTTAATCATATTCTCAAGTTCACGTAATTTAGCCGCATTAGACATCATTCCATTTTTGCACGTTTTCTGCATTTTCATGTAACCAGGATTTGATTTGCAGATATTGTAAACCTTCTGGCTCTCAATACTGTAATGGGCTGTATTTTCATATGGCTTTGACATCTCTATTTAGTGGTCGGATTCCATTTATTCACATAAATGTGCTCTTTATCAAACTTGTTGGCCTGTGTCTGAGCATCTAATTTCCGGAAGGGGGCCTGACTAAACGGTAAAACAGACGCAACCCAGCACCAGTTACCGAAGTTCTGGGCGAAATCGTAGTCTACTAAATGTTGGGCAAAGAAACGCTCTCCCCAGCGCCAATAGATTTTCTTGTCTTTTACAAGCCAGTTACTGACAATTAATCTGGCACGGTTATGCATATAACCTGTTTTTAAGAGTTGTTTCATAGCTGCATCAACAATAGGGACACCTGTTTCGCCTCTACACCAGGCATTAAAGGTGGCACGGTCCTTTTTCCATGCAGCGTAGCCGGGTTGACCCTCTGCCTGAAACTTGTAGGGGTCAATTCCATACAGGTCTTCGAAAAAATGGCATATCTGTCCATAAAAGTCACGCCAATACAACTGACGTTGGAGGTCGGGTTTACCTGATGCAGCAGCAAAGGTCTCTCTAATACCAATTGTTCCAAAATGATGATGGGCTGATAGATTTGTAGTATCTTTAGAGGGTACATCATGAACGGCAGCATAATCTAGGGCTGGAACCCTCTTTAATAGTTTGAGGCCCTCTGCTCTACCACCATGGACATGTAGTTGTGGGTTTGTAGCAGGCATCATACTTTTATGGTCTATGGTCTTTGGTAAACGACCACTAAACCATGGAATAGTTCGTGGTTTCTGGAGTGGCTTGGGGACGGCTTGTTTCTTGGCCGCCTCATAGAAAGGTGTGAACTTTTGATATGGTTTCCCTGTACCTGTAAGGACTGAACCAGGAGTGGTCAAGTAGGTATCATGGACTGCAAAATACTCGATTCCATGATAATTTGCTATAGTCATCATCTCGGCTTCTCTCTTCTTAGCAAAAGGGGTGTAGTCAGCTGTCTCGAAAATGGCAAAGATACTCTCGAGTGAGGTCAGGAGACCAGCAACCACCTCCAGATTCTCACCGTGGAAGCACTGGAGCCCCCCTCCTCCGATCTCTCGAGATAGATGCTCGAGTGATTCAATCATGAATTGAATGGCTGCATTACTTTTATATGGATTCTTCTCACTGATTTGTGAAGGTGTAAAGATAAATACCGGAAGCAGGACTGCCTTATGTTGTCTTGCATATGCAGTAGCCTCTATTAATGTTTTATTGTCATGTAGTCTCAGGTCTCTATGAAAAATATATAGGACTATTGGTTTAGCCGTAGCAGACATATTACTATTAGGATAGAATATATGCTAATAGTAAGATGAAGGGCTATTATGGTGTTGCGTTTGCCTTTTTCCTGGCATTTAGTGACTTATTCAATTTATCACTTTTAAAGATGCTCCGAACGGGTGATGTTCTTAATAAGGCTTGGCTTGCATTGCCCATGATAGTATACGGTTTCCAGCCATTAATCTTTTATCTGGGTCTTGGCCATACCTCATTAACTGTTTTGAACCTTTTATGGGATGTGATGAGTGATGTACTAGTAACATTAGCGGGTGTATTTTACTTTAAGGAGAAGCTCTCAATGCAGAAATGGATGGGTGTATTCTTTGCATTTTTAGCGGTTATCTTCTTAGGGTCCGATGGTGATTAATATTAATATATAATAGATGACAGACGAGTATTTTAGTCCCGACCATATTTTTTTATTAAACGGGCATGGTAGTGAGCCTAAGAGTAAAAATAATTTGGGTAGAATTATAAACAGACAAGATAGGCGATATACTTTAAAAGATAATGAATTTTATGCAGGATCAACTACATGTGGGATGCTTGGATTGAGTAAAACCATTAAAGAATTAACAAAGTTTATAACGTCCGATGTCCCTGTAGAGATTCCATCACCAGATATGAACTCTTTTTATACTGAACAATTTCCAGTAGGCCCCACTAGACAATTAAAGCTAGAAAACAGAGAACTCCTGAACACTATAGGTAGTACTCATGATATGTTTGAGGTAATAGCGCCCCTAAGAAATAAAGCCCATAAAATTTATGCACCATTTCTTAACAAGTCGCCTTCATCTTCGACAGTTCCCAATAGTAGAATTCAATTGTTATTTGTTCATCAAATGAATGAACCTAATATAAAATATCCTGAGGGGGGCTTTACATTCGAAGATGTCCGTATTTTTTTAAAAAAAGGGACATACACAGTATATGAATTAATGATTAGTGGTATATTACAATCGGGGCAAGATAATGTAAAAACTATAGCTGCTCAGCGAGCTCTTAAAGCAAAGTCGGAACAAATTGTAAACATATTTAATATAAAAAAACCAAACCCTAACTGTCTTTACATTGTTATTACAAATTATACACTTTCTAAGATGTTTGATGATGCTCACTTAGATCCGTTAACCATTTATTTGAAAGAGGCAATAATTGCAATGTTTTCTGATTCATTTATAAAGCCATATGAAATTTTAGAAGACCCAACCTTTTATGATATTGTATATGGTAAATGGCCAATTTCTAATTTATTTGAAATAATAAGAGATATTATTAATGATGATGAGCCTATTCTACTAATTAATGATTTATGTAGACCTACAAGTAGTGATGTCATTGAAAGTAATATTGCCTACAGTAATAATGAATCTGATCCAAGAAGTTATCATCCATCACATCCAGTTAGACAGAAAAAAAATCAAACAAGGCGGATACGGAATCAAGAAAGACTTAATAGGGAGCGATTAATTGAAACAACAAAAATAAATAGATTATTAGAACTATATACTCGTAACGTTACAAATCTACAAGCTAAACAATTAGATAAATTGGCAACACAAAGAGGTAGAAAACCTATATTAAATAAAAAACGTTTATTAAATCGCACAAAAAAGCATATATTTAATGAATTTGGAACATTATCTAGAGATAAAATGCTTAAATATCTTTTAGAACTGAAGAACAAAGGTACATGGATGGATTTACGGACAGGATTATCAAATAATAATATTCGTTCATATACATCTAGACTCCCTGGGATGATAAATAGCGTTAATTATAATTCAAATTCAAATAATGAGTAAATGGTGGAAATGGGACGACGGGTGGTCTCTTCTTTACATTCTTAGTGACAGATTGAGACTAAAAAAACTGAGTAATATGAGTTGATTTAAGTACTTGTAAGCCATAATGAACTTTGAACAATCTACTATTACGTTGACATTCGGTGACTGTGCCGAGAATCATGTTGGGATGGAGCAGTTGGGTGAAAAGATGGGGGCAGGTGAGGGATTTAGTGTAATGGATTTACGGCGATTAAAACAGCGGTTTGACAGAGAACGTCGTACCTGTGATTTGTACTACCTTCACACAAGTGTTGAGGGTTCACCAGAGCCTGCTGCTGTACTTGTATTACGGGCGGGTGTTAATGCACTGTTAGGTAATGTATTTGGAGAGGAGCATCTGTTTGAGGAGCAGGCAGCGCTTGAGGTGGATAGAAAGGCCTTTATGTATGGACGGGTAGTGAATAAGCATGCCCGCTGGAATCTCTGCTTTGACGATGTTGGGTCTGAGCCAGATTATGAGGCCGGCAAAGGGCGTGTAGTTGCAATTGATTCACTTCCGTATACATCGGAGCTTTACAAGGCGCTGCCTACATGGTTTGGTGATAAGGCTAAGGGCCTGAAAGGTGAGGGGAACTACTATTACGATATTGGACGATGTGGTATTGGATTTCATGGAGACAGTGAGCGTCGGCGGGTGATTGGAGTGCGGCTTGGGGCAGCTATGGATATGCATTGGCAATGGTATTATAATAGTGAGCCGGTTGGTGAGCGTATTATTGTTCCACTTGAAGGTGGAGATATCTATATCATGAGTGAGAAGGCGGTGGGTACAGATTGGAAGACGAAGAAACTACTAACTCTTCGTCATGCAACTGGTTGTTATAAGTTTACAGAGTGAGTTGATTTACATTAAGGATTTTGGGCCGCCGGCGATATAAACAGTATTTTTGTAGCCCATTGCATGAAGTATTTCAGTTGCTTTTCTTGCACGCTGGCCCGTATTACAATAAACTAGAATACGGATTCCCTGGTCGGGAAAGAGATTAGGCATTAGATGCTCGAGATCGGCAGACTGTATGTGTGTTGAACCTGGATAGGAGCCCAGTGTCTCACGCTCAAGATCAGTACGTACATCTAAAATAACATCAAAGGCTTTTGCTGCCAGTAGCTGTTTAGCAATTTGGCTTGATATTCTGTAGTCGGAGTCCATTGCATAACGATAAAGAAGGTAGACGAAGCCAGCTACGATTAGAAAGATAGTAGTAACTGCTAAAACTGCACGCATCTACTATTAGGGGAAAAAACTGAATACATTTTTGCCTATACTTTAAGTGTAAGCCAAAATGAATTACAATCCGAACGTGAATAATATGCTACGAGTCTATATCGGTGATAAGCCAACCCGTTATGGCGCATACGCCTCATGGTATTTGGAGGAGGGAGAGGAGAACCGGGTCTACAACCTTTACGAGACCCTTATGAATGAATATGGTCATGTTGGCTGGCCTCAGGTGGAAGGGATGATTGTTCGTTATCATACAAGAGACCCAAGTGCAACTTAACTTAAAGTACCTTGAAATACTTAGCAGCGGCAAAGGTTAAACCGAAGAGAGTTGCACCCCAAACAGTATCCATTATAGCGAAAGGGACTGTGTATTTTTTAATTGTAGCTAGGTTAGTGAAATCGTAGACTGCATATGTGGCCCCACCAATTGCAGCAGCCTTCAAGGGACTATCAGCAAGTGTAAGAAGGTAGGCGAGGGCCAGATAGACAGGAATGGCGGCCCAATAACGGAACTCCACGGGCGAACCCTGAATAGCCTGTATCATGGGTCGGAAGGAAGGGCCAGCAACAAATGTAAGATAAGGTAAATCAATAGCCATCATTATACCAGCGACCAAAAGAAGGGTTTTGAACATTCTACTTATAGGTCTTAAATCTTACGCATATTAATATTTAGATGTCAACAGTACAGTTGGAGGAATATGATGAGAGCCTTCGTGGTCACAAAATATGTGCATATCTCCCTTATTTAGCCGATTCACAGGCTATGACAAACTATGTTCGTCTTGTGATGAGCAATATTCAGGTTGGGGGCGAGCCGTTTAATCGCATTATCTGTGTCTCGGCTGACCCTGTGAACCGGATGTTAGCTGATTCTCTAGGAGCATCAATGATAATCAGTGCAAAAGAGGGTCCAGACTGGTCACTACTTTTAACGGCAGCTACACAGACCGGAGCTGGCACCTTTATTGTGGCCTTTTCAGATGTTCGTGTACCTGATGTATTTTTACAGCGTTTGCCTGCAGGGGTGACACTGCTGATGTTCAGATTGTTAGAGGATGCACAGGTGATTCCCCGTCATTGTAACACCTATATGTTTCCGCTTGTGAAAGATCTGAATACTGCTGAGCATGACTATGTATTACGTAAGACATCGTCGCTGGCATTACGTGAGGATTTGACCCCAATTTTAAAGGAGCTGCGTGTAGCACGTGCAGGTCTTTTAATCACATTGGGGGGTCCGGCTCGTCATGATATCTATTGGTGGAACACCGCCGAAGTTGTTCCTGGTGGACGGCGTAAGCCTGAGGTGGCCGCCGCCATTCTTCATTTTATCGCTGATTCTTTAACGTCAATTTAATTCTTCTTAAAAAGCTTAAAAGTACCCTTCTTAGCGACATAGCCGAGCTTCTTGAGCTTCTTAATCGCCTTGAGGCCAGCAGAGTGCTTACGCTTACTGACAATGCGACCGGCCCGGGTTCTCATAAGGTCCTTCTTCTTAAGACCACCGGAGGTGTGATCCGCAGTACCATGCCATACCTGTGCCTTGCTGCCAATTGCAGAGATCTTTGCGCCGCCGCTCTTCCGGTTCTTACGTGTGTTCATTTCTACTATTAGTGCCCAAAATTAGAAATAGACGCAATGGATGAATGGACAGTTATTCTATTTGGCCTAGTAATCATCATAGCTATCCTCGGCCTAGTGAGTTGGCGTCAATTCTGGTCAGAGATTGAGGTTGAGGCCAAGCGGGAGCATCAGCAGCGTCTCAAGAAATTCCAGGAGAACACGGATGGTGGTCGTAATATTGTTTGGCTCATGCACAGCTATCTACCTAATGTCCGGGCTGGTGCCGAAATCACCGCACATGCAGTCAACACACATTTAGTAAATGCCGGTTGGTCTGTAACAATAGTATTACCTGACTGGCAGGTGGATGAGTTAGATGGCGTTAAGATGGTTAGATATCAGGAGGGCTCTCCTCTCTGTGACCAGATTTTCCGTAATGCCTCCGTCATCTTCTGTCAGAACTATGATACAGTTAAGGCGCTTGAGATTCTGGAGCCTTACGGGAAGCCGGTTGTCTTTTTCATGCATATCGAGCAAGAGAAACGTGATGTGCTACAGCAGAGATTCAAGGTACCTTTAGCGGTTGTGTATAACAGTATTACACAGAAAGATAATAATCCAACAATTCATGAGCATACTATTGTCCGCCCCTTCATACCTTTTGATAAGTTTGTTCCACGCCAGAAAGATATACCAAATGGACCTGTAACATTACTTAATTGTAATGAGAACAAGGGCGGTAGACTTTTAGTGGAGTTAGCACGGCGTATGCGGGATGTACAGTTTGTTGGGGTACGTGGCGCCTATTCTGAGCAGTTATCGGCGGATCTACCGAACCTCCGATACATACCTTTACAAGAGGACCCGACCCCTATATACAAAACTGCCTCCATAATATTAATGCCATCAAAGTCAGAGAGTTGGGGTCGTGTTGCACTGGAGTCTATGGCTTCTGGTGTACCTGTAATAGTCAGTACAGCGGGTGGCCTACGTGAATGCACCTCTGGAGCGGCGGCGGGGTATTGCAGATTTGATGATGCAGGTTGTTGGGAGGAGCAGATTCGCCAACTATTAGGGGACGGTTACGCCTATAGGCGTGCAGTTGAGGCTGGACTGCGGCGAATCGATGACTTGAAGAAGGCGAAGGATTTCCATGAGTTTGAGACCTGGATAACAGGTAGAATAGCTGAGTGGCGGGCTGCACGTGAACTGGATAATGTTTATTAATTATCGCCATCAGACTCTTGTTTAATTACAGTTACAAGTGCCCTACGACGCCAACGCTGACCCCTACTTGTCATCCGAAGCTTGGTCGCTGCAATCTCCTCTTCAGTTGGATAGAGGGCTGGCGGTCCAATACGACTTTTAGGGTAGATACGATGACCAGTTTCAGTATTCACCTGCTCCATTTTAACTTGTATAGGTCTTATTTCTCTTAGTAATGAGAGCCATACATCATAACCAGTAGGGGTATCACGTTTTGTTTTGAAGAATGCAATAATAGCACCGAGATTACTATTAGAAATGTAATCCTGAAGGGGACTAAGTGTATCTGGGTCCACTCGAGAATAGAGTTGCTCGAGCATCTGAGGAATTTTTTGTGAAAAGTTTTGCAACTCTTCACTGATAAGATCCTGGAGCGGATGTCTGGGAACCGCTGCGATCTCGAGATCAGCGCTCTCGAGTGCAGCTACATCCTCTGGGCTTAATGATAGGGGCTCCAAGCCAAAATGACGGCAGCAACGTTGGAAAAGCTCCTCTGCAGCCGCCTCAATATTATCAAATTCAGCTAAATTCTCTGTTTTGCTCGCCTCCAATACAAAAAGTGATTCTGGTGCATTTATTCGCCGTTTACTCAAGAATATTCTTAATGGTTGTTCAAGAAGAGGGAGCTTATCTTGAAGAGCGTTACTTGCGACGACAAAATGGCGGAGATCACGTAACTTTGGTGCAGTAGCCTCCCATTTCTCCTGAACATGTATCTGTTTTGTTCCAAAACGTATAAAATGGTCTATACCAAAACAACAGGTCCCGTAGGCCTGTGTTAAAGAGGTCTCTTCAATAATCTCGATTCGATCCTTATAAGGGGCGAATCGACCTGTTATTCTATGCTCTAGGAGTCTACCTAATTGACTAGCATTCATCTAAATATGCATATATAATACTTTTAAATATCTAAACATAATATTTATTATATTCATATGGCACCACTGTTATATATGTTATTGGTTCATTAGTAACAAAGATATCGGTTTGCTGTTTTTTCTCAATATGTTCCTTAATAAATATTTCGAAATCAGATGCAGTAATTTCAACAGCAAAAGGCTCTCCAATGCGCCCTAATGCATACATGTGTTTGTAATATCTATGTAAATAATTAAACATATCTAACGAAATACTTAATGAATTATTGCCAAGCCAATATGCAGTATACTCAAATACTATATTATGTAGACAACCACTCTCAATAAAATTAGAAGCAGACTTTATAACATTTAAATCATGCCCCTCTGTATCAACCTTTAGGAAATAAATAGTTCTATCTTTCTCTATAATATTTGACAAAGGTTTACATATAATGTCAACATCTCCACCATCTCTACAGTTAGTGGTTGAGTCACTTAATGTAAACTTAACAGTCTCCTCTTTATCACTAATGGCTAATGGTAAAACAATTGTATTTGATTGCTTAATAATTGTATCAATTAATTTATTGTATGAAATTGGATTTGGCTCAAATGCATATATCTGATTATCTGGTAAAAATGCGTGCGATAAATATGAGAAATAACCTTTATCTGCACCAACATCCACAATAAGGTGATTGCTAGATATAGCTTCGTTCATAACTTTGTATGCAAATACAAAGCTAATAGTAATATCTCCATCATTATATGTTTTCATATCATTAATGGAAATTCCTATTGGTTTATCATTTTCTGTATTTATAATTAATGATAAATTTGGTTGTGACATTAATTATGAATACATTAAATTGTTTAAATTAAAAACAAACCCCCTTTATTGGCAGACCATATATCCTCGGGTCTGCGACGAATATACACCATATCAGGATGTTCTGTACTAGTACTGCGTAACTGGTCCATAGTTCCAGGACTCATTCCATAAAAATATTCAACAACAATTAGGCCGCTGAAGGCCAATGCAATAAAAATTAGGATTATACCCTGAGCAGTGGTTAACATCTCTATTCATTGGGGAAGAAGTTTACTCGGGGAACCTTTCCTGTTGAGATACCAATACATAGCTCTTTAATCTTATGGCTATCATAGATGCCTGCAAAATGCACTAAGAGATCGCCGGGTTGCCAGAGACGCTCGCCTTTATGACCCCCAATATAGGCATTAAATTTATGGTGCTCCTTGTTAATAAAGATTTTACTCTGAGCCTCTGTACTCTGCTCATATTCATCTATCATTGCCTTATTCTCCCACCAGATATGGTAAATCGCATCTTTTCTGTTCCAGACATTATCCAGGAACTGCTCAAACCATGGACCAGGGCGTACAAGCATATTCCCAGAATTAATATGATGACAGGCATCATAATTCATCATTAGGTCTGATTCTGCTGGCATTAAAGGCAGTATATGGTCCTCTAGTTTGAGGTCTAGGTTAGTAATTAAAACATCGGCATCACTAATCCAGTAATAGTCAAACTGGCCAGCATACTCTTTGAGGATATATTGCCAGAACCGGATTTTGGACCATGCAATGGGGCGATCACGGTCCCAAAACTGCTCATCACCCTCAAAATAGGTGTATCCATGCTTTTCGGCATATCTCTTTTTTGATTCAAGGCATGCTGTAAGATTGCGCTTATAATCTGCGCCAATCGCCAAAGTTAATACTGCGATTCTAGGTTTGGCCATTTACAATTAGGGTGCTTTACATGTTTAGGCACTATTTATCTACGTCTTGTATGTCTACGTCTTCTACCACCTGCTGTACCAGCAGCATGTCTTGTTCTTTGATTTGCTGCTAAACTACTTGCACGTACAGTACTAATTCCATAAATATTTCTTATTCTTCTATTGTTGGGAGAACGTTCAGGACGAACTGTTAGCATATCAGCAATATCTTGGAGCCCCATATTTATTGCAAGACGTGCAGGAGTTTGTCCTACTGCATTTTTTGCTTCGGGATTAATTCCAATCTCTAAAAGTTTTTGTATAACAGCTCTTATTGTAACAAGGGTATTGTGTTCACCAATGCTACTGCTTCCTACAAATATAGATGGTACTATACTAACATAGTGGTGTAAAAAATTGCCACCAGTTTCATCTATGTTATTTCTTAACTGATTTAAAACTGATTCGGATGCCGAGTTTAATAATAATAGAGTTTTTCTTGGATCATATGATCCAAGAAAAAAATCTGTCTCTGAAATTTTTAATGATTTTTTGATGCTTTTTAATGTAACTGTTGCACCAAGCTCCAGTAATAACTCAATATCTTCAATAGGATTAATAGATAGTGATTTTTCTAATAATGTTTCTCCAAAAAACCTACTAACTGAATCAATATCTGCTCCATATTTTACTAATTCTCTAATTATAGAGATTACTCCATTTAGATTTTGAGGGGAATGCCACAATCTAAACATTAGTAAATAACCGAATGCGTTATGTAACAAAGGTGTACCATCTCTTTCTTCGTTAACATCAGCCCCATTCGCAATCATATTTAGAATTAAAGAGGTTGAGGCAGGGAATGTCTCATCATCACGAAAATCTTCTGATTCCAAAATATCATAGGGTGTACGTGTATTCACCCTAGTAGAATTACCATTCCCACCAATAGAACGCCTATTACGTCTGTTCTTTCTAGTCATATTTGCAGCAGAGAAAGGTCTTAATGGTGGTAGATACATAACCGGAGTATCTCTCATAAAAGTACGCATATCGGGTGTAAGAATATTGTTAAAAGCGTAAATGTAGTTTTCTGGCGTTAATTTATCCATATTATCCTGAAGCTCAAGTGTAACACTATCAATTAGACTTTGAAATGATTTGGATATTTTTGAATGGCCTTGAGCCTGTTTAAAAAGTTTATCAAGACCATTAACATTATGACGAACTAAATTTAAAAGCTGCTTCTGATTTTCTGCGTAAGGACTGGACATCTACTATTTGTACATAAAAATGATTTAAAACCATTAATAATATTAAGTAGCGCAGAAATGGCTAAAATCCATCCTGAAGAGAACTTCTTCGTTGTGCCAGGTAAACAAGCCAATCCTTTACCATTATGGAAGCAATTGGAGTTGGCGAAGGATCCAAACTTCAAAGATTTGCATGAATCGCTGCAAGGCGGTCCCAAAGACACCTGGTCAGCTAAACACGGCTACGATACAACCTTTAGACAAGAGGCTGCGATTCTAAAGGAAAATACACGAAAAGCAAATGAGCGTGAACAGCTCGAGAAGGTGCAGAGAGCTGTTCCAGAGGTACAATATCAGTCTGATTGTTGCACAATTATGTAAATATATTAGATATGCCTACTTCTTTAGGAAGATTAGAGACATTTGCAGGTTATGGTCGCATGAAGCCACCTGCAAGCAGTGGTCCATCAGGTACATTACGGGTTCTTATGATTGGTGACAGTAGTCGTGATACTCTTATTTCAAATCTAAATACTGCTAAAACCGCTCTAGGTTATACAGGTGTAACCTTGACATGGACCAGTACATTAGGTCAAGGGTATGCTGGTGCTGATTTAACTGTAGCAAACTATGATGTTGTTGTTGTATATACGAATGGTAGTGCATTACCAGCAGCTGGATGTGGTACTGCACTGAATACCTATATTGCAGCTGGAGGGAAAGTTGTATTTTTAGTGTTCTGTTGGGGTAATGTAAGTGCAATCCCCTCTTTCACCTATACAAACTCCCCCTATGCATATTTAGGATCTTCTACATCAGGCTTTGTACCAACACTTACAAAAATTGGTACACATCCTATTACCGATGGTTTAGGTACAACTCTCGGCACATCTGTTTTCCGATCCTCCAATATTGTTTTACAAGGTACCGCAACAAATCTTGGATGGTATCCTGATGGTACAACAAGTATGATTGCAGTTCAAACCTCTCCTAGGCGTGTAGGTATTAACTTTTATCCATTATCAGGTGTTAATGCAACTGGCAATCAATACATATTAAAATCAATAGTTTGGGCTGGAGGACTGTTAAATTAATTGGTGCGACTGGTCTAGGCAAAATTTGAGGCTATAAGTAGCCCGGTCTGGATGTCAACAAGCCACGAAATGTCTGTACCTAAGCCCATCGTAATATCAATTGAAGGTTCTATTGGCTCAGGTAAAACCACTTTACTGGAGCAACTTAGGCAAGAGCATCCAGAGTGGCATTTCATTGATGAGCCGCTGGAAACCTGGACCTCACTGAAGAATGAGGCTGGTGAGAATCTTCTACAGGTGTTTTATAAGGATATTAAGCGTTGGTCGTACACATTCCAGAACTGTGCGATTCTGAGTCGTGCACAGAACATTAAACGTGCTGTGGATGACTGGCGTACTGAATGTGAGACAAACCCTGATGCACGGAGACACAATATCTTTGTTACTGAGCGCTGTCTTGACACTGACTTCAATGTCTTTGCCCAGATGTTGCGTGATGATGGTATGTTGGATGGTATTGAGTGGGACCTTTACAAAAAATGGTACAGGATGCTCGAGAACTGGGTGACAATCTCTGGACTCGTATATGTTGATACGCCGGCTGATATCTGCTCACAGCGTATTAAGTATCGTGCTCGAGAGGGGGAAGAGACAATTAGTGATGAGTATTTGCGGCGTCTGGACACCTATCAGCGGCGTTGGATTGACCACACCTCACTACAGGTAATGCAATACAACAACTCTAACCATGCTATGACAATGAACACCCCTGCAGATGTTGAACGATTTGTACGGAAGCTTTAGTTTAACACATAGCATTAGCAAACGGCACAGCAGCTGCGGCACCTAAAATCATACCAATAAGATAGCGATGCTTCATGGTCTTATAGACCTTGAGCCACGCCTTATTCTCATCGGCTGTTTTTAAATGATTTAACATATAATCGGATTTTGGCATACTCAGGTAATAGAGTGCGCCGAAGCCCATAGTAACCGCCGTAAACATCATGATTTTGTAAAAGCGGTTCACCGTGGTGAACTTGAAGGATATTACTACTGCAATAAGAAGACCGAGAATAAGGCCCTGTATGTAATGGTTACGGCGCTCCTTAACAATATTTTCATGTATCTCGGCTAACTCACCACTAAACTTACTCCGTAAATACTCATGCTGCTCTTCATCAACAGATAGAGTCATAATACTTCCACCAAGAAGGGCAAAGCCAAGAACAGCAGATGTTACACAATTCATACTATTATTGTATAGTTTTTTCATAAAATACTGATAAATAATAAGAATGCCGGCTATAACATCGTCAGCGGCGACATACGGCTTTGGTCGGTCTAAGATACCAATTAGCAATGCACTTGTTACAAATGGTCTAGTAATACAGTTAGATGCCTATAATGCTGCAAGTTATCCAGGTACAGGGACCTCAATTACAGATATTACTGGTGGATATACACATACCTTAACTGGTGGTGCAGCCTATTTATCACTTTACGGAGTAAAAACCTTTGATTGTACAACTGCCACAAAATATATTGTAGTTAGTGGAACTGGTCCTCTTTTACCAACAACAGGCTACACTTATGTAGGTTGGGGGCGAATAATAACAAATTCTAGTGATTGGAGAACCTTTTTAAGATCTAGTCCAAACGATCATCAACTGTTGGTACAGGTTGGAACCGATAATTTGGGATTTTATGATAATGATACCACCGCTTTTAGGGACAGTGGATATGATGTAACATCTATTGAGGATTTATGGGTGCAATATGCTGTAGTAGGAGATAGTAGTACAAGTGTTTACTACATTAATGGAACTCAGGTTGGTACATCAGCAGCTGGAGCAGGTGGTAATAGGCATAGTTGGTGGGGTGGATTAGGTAGTCAACAATTTGGTTATGTTGCGAACCTATTTTATTATAATCGTAAACTATCATATGGTGAAATTACACAGAACTACAATTATCTGTCGTCTAGATTTCCAAATATTGTGACCACAGGACTATTAGTGAATGTTCAGGCGGGGAACACCTCATCCTATCCAGGAAGTGGCTCCACCTGGACCAATCTCATAGATGGAACAGCATATACAATTACAGGTGGTACATATGACAGTGCAAACAATGGTAGTATAGTGTTTAATGGAACAAGTACGGTTGTTCCTATTGGAACACCATTGAGCGCTGGCACAGACTATACATTAGAGGCCTGGGTTTATGCAACATCAACATCAAGTAATCATAATATTATTAGTTCAGCGAGTAATGTTTTCTGGGTATCAAGTGGTGTATTATATGGAGGGATTGCTGGCTCATTTGCCTTGGTAAGTAGTTCGAGTTTCCCTACAGGTGTCTGGAAGCATGTGGCCTTGACATTTAGTGACAGTACAAATACAATGACACTATATATTAATGGAAGTCAGGTCAACCAGAACACAAATGTAACTCAGAGTTTTACCGGCGGCGAAATTTTGCGAATCGGCTCACATGTTAGTGGAGGAACACCTACATCATTCTGGAATGGAAAAATCTCCCAAGCCCGTGTATACAATACTGCCCTTACTGCTGCAAATATCTTGAATAATTTCAACGCAACTAAAGGTGGATATTTGGTGGCAACAGCAAGTTTATCGTTGTATTATGACCCGAGTGATACAGCCTCTTATCTAGGAACAGGCACAACCCTTACAAGTCTGGTCGGCAGCGGGTTGAATGGCACAATGACGGCATTAACATATACAAGTCCATATTTAACATTTAATGGAACTACATCACAGGTCTCTGTTCCAGATAATGCCGCACTAGAGCCTGGTAGCGGCGATTTCACTGTGGAGGTATGGTTGCGTTATTCTGTTATTGCAGGTAAAACCCGAACATATCTTTCAAAAACAAATAATAATGGGGGCTCTGCAGACTGGTCTTATGGATTAAGAACAAATGCGTCAACAAATGTAACCTATTTTGAGGTGGGTAATGGTACAACATCTATTAATTCACCAACAACATCGGTTACAACGGGTGTTTGGTATCAGATTGTTGGGGTATGGACCAATGTGGCGACAAATGCAATTGCACTGTATAAAAATGGTGTTTCTGTAGGCAGTAGTTCACATTCATTTACAAGCATTAAAAATAGCACAAATCCGTTATATATCGGCAACTATAACGGAAATGAGTTTGCTCAGCAGTTTGAAGGTGACATTGGAATTGTTAGAATATATGGCAAGGCACTGTCAGCGGAAGAGGTTCTAAACAATTATGATGCCAATAAGGCACTCTACGGACTTTAATTATATTGCTCTAAATAGAATGGCGAAAACAAGAAAGAATGTGGCTGCGTGTGTAAAGCGTGTATGTCCCTATGCTGCTAAACAAATGGAGAAGCAGAAAAGAGATGTGCTTAAAAATATTAAAAACAAAAATGAGAAGGCATTTCTTGGTGCTTTTGTAAAATCTCTTAAATATACTGATGAAATGTGTGCAAAAGAATATTGTAATCCAGGGTGTAAAGCAACGATATATGAACCCGGTAAAAACCTTTCAAAAAATTATATTAAAGGTATGAAATTTCCCATGTTAGCAAATACAGTTAAAAAAATACGTAAAGGTATATTTGGGAAGAAGACAAATGTCTTAGTTAATGATTTTTATGAGGGCCTACCCGCCGCTAATGTAAAAAAATATAAAAATCACGGTGCTATCTCTGGTTGTACACGGCCAGAGAAAAAAGTTTAAGAAATATACATGCTTTAAGTAGAATGAACACTGCTACATGTAAAAAACAGTTCTGCTCTGGATATTATACACGGTCGGTTAAGCGTATTAAAAATATTAATAAAACTCTTAAGGGAAAATTGATAGCAAAGTTACCACCGAAGAGTAAACTATTAAAACAATGTGCACTTGATTATTGTAATCCCGGATGCAAAGGTACTATTTTTGAAGCGGGGAAATCATTATCAAAAACATTTAAGGGTAGCAAAGCAAATATAAACTTTACCAAAAACATGCGTAAATCTATTTTTGGTAATAAAACAAATGTACTCAAAAATGGGTTTTATGAAAAACTAAAGGCAACTAATGTAAAACGTGCTAAAAATCGTGGTGCATTATCCGGTTGTTTTACAATAATTGAAAAAGATTAGATTTGTTAAAGCAGAAAAAATTGAAAACTTAAGGCTCGGCTGCGAAATGTAACCAGAATGTCATCTGACAAGCCAGCACGCCTAATTTACATCAAGAATGAGAATGGACATTTTGTCTGCCCTCATTGCGCCCAGGTGCGTGAGAAGCAGAATACCATGTATTATCATATGCTCACTCATAAAGGTAAGTTACCTTATGAGTGTACCATTTGTGAAAAGGGATTTACCCAGAAGCAGGAGCTGACACTGCATATGCAGCGTCGTCATCCTGAGGAGGTGTTGGAAGAGGAGAAGCCTCTTATTATGTGTCCATTTCCTAACTGTAATTTCAGTGATGTGCGTAAAGGTAATGTAAAAACACATTGTATGCGTAAACATGCTGAAAAATACACTAAGGATGTAATTGACAATAGCGATGGATATCATTGCAATGTCTGTGAGTTCGAGAGTCGTTCAGCTGCAGGAATATTCTATCATTTGAGCAGTTGCCTTATTCAAAATGATATTATTCCACCTGAGAGCAGCTTTATGAAGCGATTCAAGGTGCTATAAAATTATACAAGTCTTTACATCAACCTTACTCCTTTTTTGCAATAGTATTATGGTTATTGTGAATCTGTAGAGAGATAACCAATGAATAGAGGTGGTAACCAAGAGCGGCGAAAGCAACCATTAAGAGTAGTTCATATGCATATCGTGGAGACTCACGGCCCTTGAAACCAATATACATAAGAAGTGGGGCAACAATCATTGCATGAACAAGGTTAACCCATGCGTAGGGACTAGACTTGATGATACGAATATAGGCTCTGTAACCGTGATATAAGAATAGAACTGCACCGAGGACTAATAATGTAGTGAATATCCAGCCGGGCACAGCGGCTCGTTGAATACCTACATATAGGAGGAAAGGGGCAATTACGAGGATGTGTCCAACGGCAAGCATAATGTGAGGGTCAACAGCCATTTATCTAACCTTTAGTGTGGATAAAAGTTGCTCAGCACTCTCGAGCGCACCCTCGACCCAACACTGTTTGTCAGCGCTGAAACTTTCGCCGCAGGCGTAGAGACCTGGTCGTATCTCGAGCGAGATGCTCGAGAGATTCTCTGGTCCATTTATAGTCCAATAACTACATCCCTCGGACCATGGATGTGCCTTGAAAAACACGGGATCGGGTATATTTTTATCAGGTAGTGCTTTGCGTAGAGCCTTCATCATACGCCGCTCCAACCCCTTAGGGTTTGACCAAGCATCCTTCATCCAGGTTGTAGTATCATCCGCATCTGTGTAACTAATCATTGCCGTCTTGGGCCCTACAGGTATGAAATGACGTAGAGGATTATTTCCAAAAACTATGCGTTGACCAGCAAGGGTGCTCATCCAGTCACCATTAGACCAATGTGCATAAACACGTAAGAGTGGTCTCATCGCTACATGTTTAAGAATAGGCCAGGATCGACATTCAGGTATCTCCTTGAGTGCTTTACAATGAAGGGCCATAATCACCTTTCTAGCAGTAAAATGTAGTAGGCGACCAGTATCATCACGTACCTCCACCTCATGGTTATCTGGACCCGAGGACCGTACATGTTTCACAGTCTCACCCATCAAAATAGTTCCACCAAGATTAACAACATCCGCAGCCATACCCATAATAATGGCACCAAGACCCTCTTTTACTACAAAAAATCCCGAGTCCGCAACACCACCTACATTTAAGAAGCTATCGAGAGCAACATCAGCACGCATAGTTGTAACCTCGGCTCTATACGGAAACTGTTTGAAAAACTCCATTGTTTTTTGCCGACCATGAACAAGGTTACAGAGAGACTCGAGTGTGCTCGAGCGCAGAGTGGGCGCTGGTAGGTCTGTGAGAGGTGTCAGAAAAGTTGTGGCCTGCTCTTGAAAACTATTTCGCTCGAGAGGGGCCCCGTTATGAGCCTGGTAAAGATGCTCTCCAGGGAGCTCATGAGTATGAAGTCCATATTTCTTAATATATTTCTTAACAATAGTATGGGAGCCATGTATTCTACCAGCCCCATTCTCCCATTGTAGCTGAGTACCATCAGGCAATTCTTTATGGTATGTAACGACTCTACCACCAATATAATTGTATTTCTCCAAAATCAAGACTTTTAGAGATTTGTTGCTCTGTAAAAGTCTTAATGCACAATGAAGGCCGGCAGCGCCGGCTCCGACTATTATGAAGTCGTATTCCATCTACTCATTTAAGAGTATTTGATTTATAAGCTGGCCATACGCTGTAGCCATTCCAGGACCAGACCGGTTTCTGAGTTGCTTATCTGCCCAATCACTTTACGACCACGGAAACAGATAAAGGTGGGAATCGTTTTAATGCCACAGTAACTACCGGTATAATCGTTAACATCCACATCACATTTATACATTATTGCACCAGCTGCCGTGGTGGCCTCCTCTATTGCAGATAGGTTAAGACGTTTGCAAGCCTTGCACCAGTCTGCAGTGAAATAAACCACGTATTTCTGTTGCACTTTGGGAGAATTCCAAATCTCCTCTTCAAACTGTTGTTGGCTGAGGAGGGGTATCATCTTGTCCGCCTGAAGCTGATTTGAGCTTGACTGAAAAGGGTAGTATGAATGAGACATCTACATCTCTCCAAGAAGGGAGTTTAGCCAAATATACGCCGGTGGCGATGGTGACACCGAGCGCAGCAATAAAGGCGAAATCCTGGAAGAAGGTTGTCCCTTTTTGCTCAACTGTTGGCTTTGCACCACCCTGCTGTTTGTAAAGATTCTTTAATGTATTTGGGTTAGTGAAAGCGTTCTTGGCTGTTCCAGTAATACCACCCTCTAATGTGGGGGCCTGAGCAACCAAAGCAGAGGCCTGTGCAGCCGCTGCAGCTGCAGGTGGTATAACAGTCTCTGCATAGTTTTTCGCCGCAGATACAACCTCCTTTGCTGTACCTGCAACAGTTCCAGCCGCCTCCGTTAAAGATGCCAGAGGTCCTCCCAACTTAGCCTTAACACCCTTCAGACTTGCACCCCAACCCTTAATGAAGTCCAGAATACCAGATGATTCACCTTCCATTCCTGAGCAACCAGCCTCTGGGCTAACAGTACCAGCAGGACAGTAATCAGACATAATAATTGACCAAGGGAAGGTACGTGGAATACCGTCCTCAAACATCATGCTCTCGGTCTTGAAAAAGACACGGTAAATCAAATATAGACCACTAACCAAAGAGAAAAACTGGAGAACACCGAAGGTCCATGAGAAGTTGGAAAGAACTTTAGTTATACCACCCCAGGTATCACCAACAGCAAAATACTCGAGACCAAAAGGGATTGGTAAAAGAGCAAAGATACAAAGAGCAATAAAACGCCAGGGACTGGGACCAATCGGTTCCTCGGCCTCTGACTCTTCCGTTTCACCTTTGGCAAGAATGCCGGCACCAAGACCGGTTGGACCAACTATAGGGTAACTGTAACCGAATTTTTCAACTAGGTCACGCTCTGACAAAATCTGGGCTGCATCATAAAGATACCACATACCTAGGGTCAAAATATTCATTATCAGTTTGAATAAACCAGATGAAGGTGACCGTAAGTAGAAATGGTCAATGCCTAGTAGACCCGTTATTGGGAAAACAGATAGGAAAGCTAGGGAACCAAAAGTACTTGTTGGCCCGCCCCATGCACCGGCCTGAGTGTAGGCAAAAAACGGCTTCTCCTCCTCATCAGAGTTATTCTCTTTTCCATTATTGTTACCGTTAGCATTATTACCGTTGGCATTACTGCCCTTATTGGCATTATTACCATTGGCATTATTACCGTTGGCATTATTACCATTGGCATTATTACCGTTGGCATTATTACCGTTAGCATTATTACCATTGGCATTGTTACCATTGGCATTGTTACCATTGGCATTGTTACCATTGGCATTGTTACCATTGGCATTGTTACCATTGGCATTGTTACCATTAAGGTTATTGCCGTTAGGGTTATTGCCGTTAGGGTTATTGCCGTTAGGGTTATTGCCGTTAGGGTTATTGCCGTTAGGGTTATTGCCGTTAGGGTTATTGCCCTTATTATTCCCATTGCCATTTGCACCAGTCCCAGCCCTATTATTATTCCCTTCAACCCCAGCCCTATTATTTGCAGGAGGGGTTATATTGTTATTGGGTGGTGGAGGTGGTATCTGCTCTGCGCTCGTCGTTGATATATTAGGGGCCTTATCCGCCATACTGTTAAATCTAAGGATGCTTTATAGACCGATATGCGCATATTTATACCTTGAATAAGAGACCACCAAACCCATCAATTACACGTAAGACATTGTGATTAAGTGCATATACTGTTGCAGTTGCATTACCACGTGGTGGGTCAGTACAATCTGTCTCGCACATATCAAACAGAAGATTGAAGCTGTCTATACGACTTGCATTAACTGACCCCGAAGGCTGTGCATCTTCTGGCCGGAGGGCAAATGAATACACATAGATAAATGATAGGACCGGAGTAGTTGTATGACGTTGATAGGGTTGTACCAGTCGGAAATAAGGGGCTGTGCGCCGTTCAAACCGGTCCTGGCCATCAAGCTGTATCTTTGCACTGATAATGTTATCGGTACGTGGACTTAATGATACATCTGTAATTGCCAATGAGCTATAATTATAATATTCATGTAAATCAATCATTGTATTTCGCTGCACCACCCAAATCAGCTCACGAATAGGATGGTTGAAATCCATCTTAATGTTAGCCGTATTGTTGGCAGCCGGAATAGCGATTTTAGGTGTATATTGCACCTGGTCAATAAGATATTCATGGGCAGCTGATACAAAGCGGCGACGCTCCTCAGTGTCTAAATTGATGTAATCACCCCACATTGTAAGGGAGGTTATAGAGGCTGGGTTAACAATACCAGGAGCACACTTATCAGCTGCATTCCCTGTATAAACCATATCCTGTAGAGGTCTCAACTTGATATTGATACGTAGGGGATGATACTGCAATGCTAAAAGTGGTAAATAGTTACCTGGGTTACGACAGAACCAGAACTGTAGTGGAATTAAGAGATTCTGAGCACCAAACAGTTGTGGTGCAGTGTATGTATTACCACGTGCAATCATATTGTTAAGTGCATCAACCTGTCCCGCCGGGGTGGTTAACTGTGTCCATAGCTCCATGAACTCACCCGTCTGTTTGTCAATCTCTTGCTCACCAATTTCGAAGGTAATCTCCTCAATAAGGGCATGGCCAGGTGAGTTGACATAGCTTACAGGTGAATTATCAGCAGCTAATGTTAGGGCCGGCAGCTGTAGGTCGAGGAAGATTGTACCAAGTAGGTCACCGAATCGTGGAATCAAGCATGTAATACGCTGGCCAAAGTTGGGGGTACCATCAAAGTACATACGACAGCTTTCCACGGAGAAGTTAGTAAAACGGCGATACACCATTTTGTAAAAGGAGATCTGGGGGTTACCAGTGAGGAAAACATCTTGTTTGCCCATAGCAACCAATTGTAACAAAGCTCCCGGAGACGGCATTCTGGTGTTATTATATGTTCTTGTTTGCGGCTATTTAGGCGCTAAACCTAAATCATTTAAGACTAATAGAGTCATGGCCAATGTACCTTTTAAAAATCTAGAGCTCAGTAACTTGAGTTTTAGACAGTTACAATACATATCAACCAACAATTCAACAACCCCAAATGGGTTTTTCCTAGCCGGCATAAGTAATTCAATCATACCAAGAGACCCATTATATGTACTAAGTACATACAGTTATATTGACCTAGCCAATTTCAACTCAACACTCAGTACCTATAATGTGGTTATTCCACAGATTTCAACAGTTGCAACACAGGCCTATAATGGTGTTATAAGTATGGGTCCAGCATTATCAACAGTTAGTACTACAGCTGGTAGAGCATTTGAGGGTGTAAATTCAATGGGTATATCATTATCAACTGTTAGTACAACCGCAGGGCGGGCTCTAAATATGTCTGATTCGATAAGTAGTATTAGTACATTTGCAGGTAATAATACAATTGAGATTCTGGGTCTAGGTACAACAGTCTCATCACAAAGTACCTTTATAGAGAGTCTGCGTGTTGGATTATCAACTGTAAGTACATCTGCAGGGTTAAATATTGGTCCAACTGGACCGACTGGGCCAACTGGACCGACGGGTGATGTAGCGGACTGGGCCAACTATGCTGCAGTAGCTGATGTTCGTTGTGGCTATTCAACACTACGAGATGTTGCACAGTTAAATCAAGGCAGTAACAATCTGATGGCAGCACAATTGGGTGCTATTTTCGGGCAATATAACTCAACATATGGTACTGGGTCATTCGTCGGCGGTTTATCAAATACTGAATTTGTCAGCACTAATTTTGTTATGGGAAGTGCAAATTTTGTTAGTACAAATAATGCCGTTGCCTTTGGTATATCTAATATTGTTACTGGAGTTGGTTCACATGCTGAAGGAACTAAAAATATAATAAGAACTGATTATAATTATGCTGTAGGTACAAGTAATAGTATTATTAATGGAAGTAATAATTTTATTGGGGGTATAAATAATTTAATTTCAACTGGCAGTCATAATCTTATTTATGGTAGTAATAATTCTAATGCAGGTTCTGCTAATCTAGTTGGAGGGTTTAGTAATAGTTTAACATCCGGAAATTTTTATAATATAGTTTATGGTTTTAGGAATAATATTAATCGTACAACTTACGGATTAATAGGTGGTAGCCATAATTATACAAGTACATTGAGTGTAATTAATATTACCAATCCTTTTGTTATAGGTAGTAATAATGTAGTACTTAACAGTTTAACGTATACTGAAGGTTCTTATAATTCAACAATTGGTTTTGGTGCTCATACACAAGGCGTTAATAATATTAATTTTGGTAATTATTCACATGTACTGGGTATTGCGGCACTAAATCGTCTTCCAGCAGTACAGACATATGCTAATAGTTTTTTCCAAAATGATATTGGTACACCTATAATTGGAAGTGCACAAACAAATGTTTTAACAATGTCATGTAGCTTAGGTGCTGCAAATACATATACTAGTTTTAAATATTGGGAACCGGCTAGTAACTATACAGGCGATGGTTATGTTGGTCTTACCGGTTTATCTAATATTCAAATGTCTAATAATGAAAATAAGCTATCACATACATATAATTTAGCTATTACAGGATATAATGCTGCACAAGGGGCAGGAACAGCTAGTAAAGGATACTATTATGCAGAATATCGTGTATCACTATATTTTGACACACGCAATACACTATATATTGGAAATCTTGTATCAGGTATATTTACAGCTGCAACATCATCTCCAGTAACATTAAGTGCAGCAAATGCAGTAAATAATTTGGTAAATTCTGCAACAATTACAGTACGTGCACAAGCTAGTACATTAACTCCAAATAGTGCACAAATTTATTTTGAGATAGCATCAACTGATTCTCGAGCAACTAATTATTATGCACATGTACGTATCGATGAAGTAATGATGCCTCCATTTTAAATCGAGCTATCATAATTAATAATATACAATAGTAATATATGGCATTTCTCCTTTCAACAGCGGCCTCAATGGCCAAAAACAAGCTCTCGGACCCGGCTTTTAGAAACAAAATTAAATCGACCCTTATATCCACGGCTAAAGCTAAGCTAATTCCCAGGGTTCAGGCGGTTGTTGATAAATACAAGGATGATGCATGTACAAATCCTCCGGTTTTCATGGATAGGGTCATAGAGGATATGAAGGCGGCCAAATTTTTCCCGAGTCCGATTCGGATGGCGGTTGAGATGCATCGTTCTGAGGTGGAGTCACAGATGCGTGAACTGTTAGCGGACCCAGAGTTCCAGCAGGGCTGTAAAACAGCCGATGTTGCCAAAATTACGGATGAGCTAGTTAAGGCGATGGAGGAGGGTAGTAATTTACACGGTGGTAAACGTAGAAGACGGCGGATCTCTAGACGTCGTGTTAATCGCTCCAGACGCAGAACTCATCGTCGGCGTAATTAAATTGCATAAAGGAAAGATAAACATAAGGGTAGAAGAATGTCATTATCTAATCGTGTATCTTTAGATACCGACGTTATATTTCTTAGAACAGTTTTCTTTTTCAGTACCAATAACGTCCCTCAACCAGCTAATACAGTTATGGCTATTGGTTCAAATGGCTATGTAATGGCCATGAACACAATGGAGAATATCTCCACATATGGTGTTGGTATACTTCCTAGTACAATTAGTACTATAGAGGCCGAGATTGTTAGTGTTTCTCAGATATTTGCACCAGTAGTACCAGTTAATGGAGAGCAGTTGGCCTCAACCACCAGTAGTTTAACTAGTACAATTAATGCAAATTTAGTCACATTTGTTAATTTCTCAACAAATGTCTTCACCCCTTATTCAACAACCACTGGGCAGTTAATCAGTACTAATTATGGTGAGCTAAACTCCACATTTATCAACTATGTTACATTTGATAATGTTACTTATACTGAGTTTACAACTAGTCTGTCCACAATATGGTCAAATATGTATTTAATGAGTACAAATGATGGCTATGCCATATCAAGTTTAACTTCATCAGTAAATGTTACAGATACCTATTTCACAACATTAAATACTGAGTTTATTGGACTAAGTAATGCTTATAAGGCCGAATTTGTACCATTAGCATCTAATTACAGCACATTCAGTACCAATTTTGCCGCCTATAGTACATCCATTGGCGCTGTTATTGGTGTAACGGGTGGTCTTGGTCCTCAAGGCCCCACCGGTTCAACTGGCCCTGTTGGCCCTATCGGTCCTGGTCTGGGTGAAACCGGTACAATTTATAGCCAGTACCTCTATTGGTCACCTAGCTCAAGCAGTTTCTTAGTCGATGGTGATAAAATACATTTAGGGTCTTATGCTGGTTTAACTGGACAGGGTAGCTATGGTGCTGCCATAGGTTACTATGCTGGTGCAACCGGTCAGGGTAGCTATGCTACTGCGATGGGGCACTATGCTGGTGCAACTGGGCAGGGTGGTTATGCAATAGCCATGGGTTATAATACTGGCTCTAATGCACAGGGTACTTATGCAATCGCTGTAGGTGCATTGGCTGGTAATAATGGTCAAGGTGCTAATGCAGTGGCTATTGGTGTAAATTCAGGTACTCTAACGCAGGGAACCAATACAGTTGCAATTGGTAATTCTGCTGGTAAAACCAATCAACTGGCATCAGCTGTAGCGGTTGGTTATCAGGCAGGTTTTAATCAACAGGGCTCTAATACTATTGCAATTGGTGTTGAGGCAGGTCGTTTTGTACAGAATAATGGTGCTATAGCTGTTGGTGCAAATGCCGGCTCGAGTAATCAGGGCTCTAATTCTATTGCAATTGGTGTATCAACTGGTCAGTTAGATTTGGGTAATTACACAATAGCTATTGGTTATCAGGCGGGTGTCACTGGATTATCTAGTAATGCAATCGTATTTAATGCAAGTGGTACACCATTAGGGCCAACAGGTGAAGGTACATATATATCACCTATTCGTAAATTGGCCGATGCCGCAACCTATACTATGGCATATAATTCAACAACTAATGAGGTTTATTATACTGACCCAGAGCTTTTGCCAACTGGTACCACCTATAGTGACTACCTTTACTGGGATAATACAACCAGCAATTGGACTGCTGGCTCTGATAAGGTACATATAGGTACAAATTCGGGTGTTGGCCAGGGAACAAGTGCAGTTGCTATAGGTGGTGATGCAGGCAGTACAGGACAGGGAGATTATACTGTTGCTATTGGTGGTGAGGCGGGTTCAAACAATCAGGGAAATTTTGCAGTAGCAATTGGCTATCAGGCTGGTACAAACAATCAGGGTCCTTTTTCTATTGCAATTGGTAATGCAGCAGGTACAAATTCTCTATCAACTGGAGCAATTTGTATAAATGCTGCTTACGCACCTTTAGAGCCTGTTGCAGAAGGCCTATTTATATATCCTGTTCGTGAGTTGGCCGACCCTGCAACCTATGTAATGGCCTATAATAGTACTACTAGTGAGTTATATTACACAACTGGTGAAGTTGGGCCAACCGGTTCTACTGGACCAACCGGTGCTACTGGTGAAACAGGTGCTACAGGCTTGACAGGTGCTACAGGCTTGACAGGCGCTACAGGCTTGACAGGTGCAACTGGAGAGACAGGTGCTACTGGTGCAACTGGAGAGACAGGTGCTACTGGTGCAACTGGAGAGACAGGTGCTACTGGTGCAACTGGAGAGACAGGTGCTACAGGTTTGACAGGTGCTACTGGTGCAACTGGAGAGACAGGTGCTACTGGTGCAACTGGAGAGACAGGTGCTACGGGTAATACTGGTCCAACTGGTGCAACGGGTGTAACTGGTGCTACGGGTAATACTGGTCCAACTGGAGCAACGGGTGTAACTGGTGCAGGAACAGTTACATATGTACCTTCAAGTGGCGCAAGTCTATTATCACTAACAACATTTAGATATCCTGGTAGTCTTAGTTCTGGAATTTATGCATCACAGTATTTTGGATTTACAGGCAGTAGACAAGGTATTTATGCATCATTTACAACACCTACATATACCTTTACTGGTTCTGGACAATTTAGATTTGTAATATATGACGGTATTGGTACAGATTATATCTGGATTACAATGGGTACAACTAGTAGTGTGCAACTTCGTAATAATGGTGTTACTGCAACAACAACATTTACTAGAACTGCGGGAAATCCAATTTATATATACTGGGATGGAACAACTGCATATGTGTATAATGCTAGTACATTAATCACAAGTGGTGCTATAAGACAACCAACTAATGGATATTTTTTAGATACTCAAGCTATTTCACTTGGTGCATCTGCACTAACAGTATCAGATATATATTTCTATCCACTAAGTGTCGGTGCAACAGGCCCTACTGGTGCTGGTACAACAGGTGCAACTGGTCCAACTGGCGCTACTGGTGCTACTGGTGCTACTGGTGTGCGGGGTACAACAGGGACGACCGGCGCAACAGGTTCTACTGGCGCTACTGGCGCTACTGGTGCTACAGGCGCTACAGGTCCTACTGGTAGTGGTGCTACGGGCGAAACCGGCGCTACTGGTAATACAGGTGCTACAGGTAATACTGGCGCTACTGGCTCTGGTGCTACTGGTAATACTGGTGCTACTGGTAATACTGGTGCTACAGGTAATACTGGCGCTACAGGTAATACTGGCGCTACAGGTAATACTGGCGCTACAGGTAATACTGGCGCTACAGGTAATACTGGCGCTACAGGTAATACTGG
>JACCDW011415725.1_pt1 | contig 36275 bp, 22 predicted proteins | sample 7449781 | NCBI WGS metagenome assembly JACCDW01 (sample SAMN15323449, study PRJNA562643) | freshwater metagenome | isolation source: river surface water | place: USA:Blue River Watershed | collected 2017-08-18 | reverse complement strand
CTCCAACCGTCGGTTCCAAATTTAATTTGATACATATAAATCGTATTCTTTCGTTTTATAAAAATGCATTTTCTCCCGTTATCTCCATACCTAGAATTAATAAGTGTATGTCGTGTGTACCTTCATAAGTCACTACACTTTCTAAATTCATCATATGACGCATGATTGGGAATTCTCCTGTAATTCCCATGCCGCCTAACATTTGACGAGCTTCTCTAGCAACATTCAAAGCAATTTCAACATTATTTCGTTTAGCCATAGAAATTTGAGCAGGCGTTGCTTTGCCACTATCCATTAAAACGCCTAATCGCCAAACCAATAACTGAGCTTTTGTGATTTCAGTGATCATTTCGCTTAATTTTTTCTGTTGCAATTGGAATCCAGCAATTGGTTTACCAAATTGTTCCCGTTGTTTTGCATATCTCAGTGCTGTATCGTAACAATCCATAGCTGCACCAAGTGCACCCCAAGATATACCGTATCGAGCCGAATTTAAACAGGTTAATGGCCCTTTTAAACCCGTAACGCCCGGTAATAAATTTTCTTTAGGCACTCGAACATTATCAAAAACTAATTCACCGGTAGCGCTAGCTCTCAAACTCCATTTATTGTGTGTTTCAGGAGTGGTGAAACCCTCCATACCGCGCTCTACTATTAAGCCATGAATGATTCCTTGTTCGTTTTTTGCCCAAACTACTGCAACATCGGCAAAAGGGGCATTGCTAATCCACATTTTGGCGCCATTCAAAAGATAATGATCTCCTTTATCTTCGAATTTTGTAACCATTCCACCTGGGTTTGAACCGTGATCAGGCTCTGTTAAACCAAAACAACCCAGCATTTCCCCGCTAGCTAATTTTGGAAGGAACTTCCGTTTTTGCTCTTCACTTCCAAATTTATAAATCGGATACATTACCAAGGAGCCTTGGACAGAAGCGGTAGATCTAATGCCACTGTCACAGCGTTCCAATTCTTGCATGATGATTCCATAGGTAATATAATCCATTCCTCCACAGCCATATTCAGCTGGTAATTGAGGTCCAAATGCTCCTATAGCCCCTAATTCTCTAACGATATGTCGAGGAAAACTGGCGTCTTGAGCGTAATGTTCAATAATTGGACTCAATTCACGCTTAACCCAATCCCTAACAGAAGAACGAATTAATTTCTGTTCTTCTGACAAGAATTCATCAATATTGTAGAAATCAGGAGCTGCGTAGCGATCTTTGCCTTGATTCATTGATTTGAGTTCGTCTAAAGTCATAATTTTCTGCCTTTAATGCAAAACTACGTAACTTTGATTCATTTATTTTCAATAACCTGTTAACAATATACCAATGGTAGTTTTTATTGATCGATTGCGAATTACTGGTCCAATTGGCTGGTATGATTTAGAGAGAAAAGAGGGTGTAGAATTGTTCGTTTCTATATCGATAGATTACGATGGAGTTTCTGTTAATGACGATTTGTCGGAAACTATTGATTATCTTAGCATTGCGCATATAATTATAAATTTAGCTAAAACAGAATACAAACTGCTTGAAACGTTTTCTAAAGATATGGCCAATTCTTTTTTTTTGGAATATAGTGAATTTGCGATTAAATCAATTAAAATAAAAATTGAGAAGCAATTACAAAGCAAAATTGGAATTCCACTCGACTATGTAGGTATCGAACAAACATATAATTATCCATATTAAACGTTTATTTTAAGTTAATGTCGATTTAAAAGGAGATACATTCCTTAATTTTGTACAAAATGTTGAAGAAAATTATTTTAATAGTAATTTCAGGATTAACAGCCGATTTTCTGCAAGCTCAAGTCCCTGCAATTACCGGATGGGTATATGATAAGGAGACATTAGAGACCATTCCAGGTGCAGTGATAGTTAATGTTGAAACAAATGAAAACACACAAAGCAACACATGCGGTTATTATCAATTGCCTACCACTCGAGGCGATAAATCCATTGCTGTTGCAGCAGCAGGTTATAGACCTATCAAGGTATTGGTTGAAGTAGAAGCAAGTGTTACAAAAAATATATTTTTAATACCCGTTAAGTTCGATGAATTGGACTCAGCTGAGGAGATATTAAGTCTGTATAATCAAAAAACATCATTTTATTCACCGCGAAGAAAACAAATTATTGAGGCACCGTCAGTTTTAAGTGTGAATGATCCAGTTAAATATTTGCAATTTTTACCTGGTGTAACCGGTGGTATAGAAGGTTTAGCTGGCTTAGTTGTTAGGGGAAGCAACCCGGATCAAAGTTTACAAATGATGAATGGTATGCCATTGTATGGAAATGGCCATTTGTGGGGGTTTTTATCAAATTTTAATCCTGAAATTATTAAATCTGCAGATTTTTACAGAGGGGTAGCACCCGCAAGGTATGGAGGTAGAGCAGGAGGTGGGGTAATGGATGTTCAGATGGCTGGTGGTAATGCTGTATCATGGACCGGTTTAATGCATATGGATTTAATTTCTGCCAACGCAGTAGCCAATGGACCATTGGACCATAGAGGAAAAGTTACTGCGTCCATAGGAATTAGAAGAAGTTATTTGGATTGGTTAATGGGTAGCACTGGACCGGATGCCGCTCTAATTGGTAATACTCACGACATTAATGCTAAAGTAGATTATAAAGAAAGTCAGAAGACTCAATGGAGTTTTTGGGTTTACAACGGTAGGGATAAGTTTGGGCTTCAACAAACAATTTCAGAAACCGATTCATTGGGTAGATTGTTGGATATCAGTTTAAAATTAATAACTAGTTGGCAAAATACTTTGGCCGGAGTTCGTTGGTCCCATGAATTTAATTCTAATCACTTTGGTTCAATTTCAGCAGGAATAACGAGATATAAATACAATTCGTTATTCGGACTGAGCGGTTCCATTACAACGGATACGTCTAAAAGAACAGCAGAGTACAGTGAAACTTATAGTAATACAATTAGTGATTTTCATATAAATGGTGATTTTAGTTATATCTACACACATCAATATTCAATCAATTATGGAAGCCAATTAGCTATTCATGGACTAAAGCCGGGAAGAACGGAAATTATTTCAAAAGATGGAAACAATCCTGCAATCACAGAAAAATATGGGGTAGCGAACCAACAAACAGTTGTAGAATGGGCAAATTATGCTGAAGTTGACATGCATCCTAATACAGGGTTAAGCATTAATTTAGGTATGCGACTTTGGAGTTTTTTTACGTCAAATAGAATATGGATTAGACCTGAACCAAGAATTACGTTATCGCAATTATTGGAAGGGAAAAATCGAATTCAATTGGGATTAGGAATGAGTAATCAAGGATTACATCAATTGTCAAGTGTTAATGGAATATTACCTGCTGATATTTGGTTTCCCAGTGGTGAAAACTTTAGTCCTCAAAGAACAACACAAATTAGTGGAGCATTTATTAAACCAGTAGCTAAAGGAACAGAACTTTCGGCTGAGGTTTATTACAAAGGATTCAATGGAATAACAGATTTAACAGGAATTGAAGAGGATCCTTTGTTACCCAATTATTGGGAGCGATCAATAACCCAAGGCAAAGGAACCTCATATGGATTTGAAATGTTATTATCAAAGCGAACAGGTGTTATTACCGGTGTTGCTAGTTATACATATTCAAAAACACAGAGACAATTTCAATTCATTAATGAAAATCAACCCTTTCCTTATCGTTGGGATAGACCTCATCAGGCAAAGATACAATTAACAGTTCAAGCATCTAATGCATTTAAAATCAATATAGCCGGTGTATTTATGAGCGGAAATTTACAAACTGTACCAACGGGTAAATATCTATCTGCAGATAATAGAATTGTTTATGATTACACAATGAAAAACAATTACCGCATGCCTAATTACAAAAGAATTGATATTGGTTTTATTAAACAGATTAAACCATTTATGAGGAGGGGATACGAAGAATTTTATGGTATCAATGTTTATAACGTGATGAACTGGTTTAATCCGATGTTTGCGCAAATCCAAATAGAATCAAATGGATTAGTACGACTGCAAGGTACTAGTTATTTCCAATTCGTTCCATCCGCTTTTTATCGTATTCAATTTTAAAGCCCAATGAAGATTAACCAATTTATTTATAGTTTATTAGGAGTTGTTGCCTTCTCCGGATGCACCCAAGATTTAGACATGGGGCAAATACAATTTGAAGAAAAACTTGTATTAAATGCATTAGTTACTAATGTTGAAAATGTCGGAGTTGCTGTTTCTAATACAGTGCCTATTAATGACTCTACCCCCCCCAAACCACTGTTGAACTGTAAAGTGAGTATTATTGATATACAGGGCAAATCTGTCCCAATGAACTTTTCTTTTATTTCAAACAAATATGTAGGGCCACTAATTCCAAAAGCAGGCGAAAAGTATATTATTTTGGTTGAACATCCCAAATATGGGGCTGCTCAAGGAGAATTTATAATGCCAGCTAATCCGATTGGACTTCCCAGTACTTGGAAAGACAATACAGGGTTTGATGCAAATGGTAACCCAACTGGAACAATAACATGTTACATCAATGATGATGGGAATTCCCGTAATTATTACGAAATCAATCTTTATAGATATAATGATTTTCTTGCCGATTGGTTTCAATTTACACCTGTTTCAAATGATCCTGAAATAAGTGAAAATTCTATAATCACTGATCTAGGTGGACTCCTTCTTTCAGATAAGAGCTTTAATGGCAAAACCAAACAAATTTCATTTAATACTGAATATGCAAGTGCGGGGAATCAATATAAATACTTGGTCGAAATTAAGAGTTTAAGCGCTGAGTACTATCAGTATTTTCAATCCGTTGATGCATATGAAAATAACAATTCCATATTTCCAGAACCTCAACCAATACTTTCAAATGTAATTGGAGGTAGAGGTATATGCGCAGGTGCTTCAGTTTTAAAAGATACAATTCGTTAATACTATTGCGTTTACCGTGTTAAAAAAAGAGAATTCCATTAAAATAATTAACGCCCACCAGCATAATTTAAAGCATATCAATGTAGAAATACCCCAATCCTCTTTCACTGTAGTAACAGGTGTTTCCGGTAGTGGTAAATCTAGTTTGGTTTTTGATACATTATTCGCTGAAGGTCAACGCAGGTATGTAGAGAGTTTAAGTAGTTATGCTCGTCAATTTATGGGTAGAATGAAAAAACCTGCAGTTGACGATATACAAGGATTATGTCCTGCCGTGGCTATTGAACAAAAAGTAAATACACGAAATCCACGAAGTACAGTTGCTACTTCAACGGAGATTTACGATTATATAAAGTTGCTCTTTAGTAGAGTGGGACATACTATTTCACCGATATCGGGCAGAGAGGTTAAGCGAGAAACCACGGAAGATGTTTTTCTTTGGGCCAAAGAAAATCAACATAAAAGAATCCTTGTATTGGCCCCATTGTACAAGAATCAATTAGAACCCACCGACTTAAATATTCTAATACAAAAAGGCTTCAGTAGAGTTTGGGTAAATAAAGAAATTGTTTCACTACAAGAAGCTTTAGAAAGCAATACGGTTTTAGAAGGGGATTTGTATATTCTTATTGATCGACTTAAAATTGATCTTGAAGACGACGAATTTCAATCTAGACTCTTTGATGCTGCAGAATCCGCATTTTGGGAAGGAAATGGTACCTGTGTAATTATTGACTTTGAAAATCTTGGAACATTTGAGTTCAATAATCGATTTGAGTTAGATGGAATGAAATTTGAAATTCCCACTAAAGATTTTCTTAGTTTTAATAATCCTCATGGAGCTTGTAAAAAATGTGAAGGATTTGGTAGTGTAATGGGAATTGATCACGATTTAGTAATTCCAGACTCATCATTGAGCGTTTATGATGGTGCCGTTGCTCCTTGGAAAGGTGAGACTTTAGGCGAATGGCGGAATGATTTTATTCGGTTGGCTAAAAAATTTGATTTTCCTATACATAGAGCATACAGCGATTTAAATCAACAGGAAAAAGAATTGTTATGGAAAGGCAATTCACAATTACCAGGTATTGACGATTTTTTCAAATACGTTGAAGAGAAGTCATACAAAATACAATTTCGTGTTTTAGCCGCACGCTACAGAGGAAAAACAACATGTCCTGATTGTTTAGGTACAAGATTAAGAAAGGAAGCTGGATTTGTAAAAATCATTCATTGTGGAAATGAAAAAATTCCAAAATATTTGAGTATCCAGGAATTATTGTTGATGACAGTTGAGGAATCTCAACATTATTTTAATCATCTTGAATTATCCGTAACGGATTCAACAATTGCTGTTAGAATTATCGAAGAAATTAAAAATAGATTGCGATTTTTAAATAACGTTGGACTTGGTTATTTGTCATTAAATCGATTAAGTAATTCGTTAAGCGGTGGTGAAAGTCAAAGAATAAATTTAGCTACATCTTTAGGTAGTAATCTAACTGGAAGCATGTATATTCTTGATGAACCGAGTATTGGATTACATTCTCATGATACGGATAGGTTAATTGAAGTTTTAAAAGAATTAAAAGCAGAAGGGAATACAGTTGTTGTTGTAGAACATGACGAAGACGTTATGCGATCTGCAGACTCAGTAATAGATATCGGTCCTGAAGCCGGATCATTAGGTGGAAATGTTATGTTTTCGGGAAGTTACAACCAATTGCTATTAGATAATTCCAGTTTAACTGCTAAGTATTTAAACAGTGATTTAGTAATTTCAATTCCAAAAGCAAGACGTAAAGGAGTTCATTTTATTCAAATCGAAAATGCATGCGAAAATAATTTAAAAGAGGTTACATGTAAATTTCCTTTAGAGTCACTTACCGCAATTACAGGTGTCTCCGGATCGGGTAAAACTACATTAATAAAACAAGTATTATATCCTGCGATTGCAAGACAATTGGGGCAATTAGTCACCACCAAAACTGGGAAACACAAAAAAATAAGTGGTCCAATTGAACATTTACACGCAATAGAATTAATCGATCAAAATCCAATTGGTAAAAGTAGTAGATCAAACCCGGTCACCTATGTAAAAGCTTTTGATGACATTAGAGATCTATTTGCAAACACCGCTGCATCCAAATTTAATGGGTTCAAAAGTTCTCATTTTAGTTTCAATGTGGATGGTGGTAGATGTGAACAGTGCAGTGGTGAAGGTGAAACCATCATTGAAATGCAATTTATGGCAGACATCAAACTTCCTTGTGAATCCTGTCAAGGACAACGCTATAAAAAGGAAGTACTTGAAGTTGAATATAATGGGAAAAACATTTACGATGTTTTGGAAATGACTGTTGATGAAGCTATGATTTTTTTCGAACATTCAAATTCAATTGCCGACCGGTTAAAGCCTTTGCAAGATGTTGGATTAGGATACGTGAAATTGGGTCAGGGAAGTAATACATTGAGTGGAGGAGAGGCCCAACGTGTTAAACTTGCCTTTTATTTGAGTAAAGCCAGTCCATTTAAAGATAAGCATACATTGTTTATTTTCGATGAACCTACAACAGGTTTACATTTTCACGACATCAATAAATTAATGAAATCATTTCAATCTTTAGTTAATAAGGGCAATACCTTATTAGTCATCGAACATAATCTTGATGTTGTTAAATGTGCTGACTGGATTATAGATCTTGGACCAGAAGCCGGCAAAAATGGCGGTAATTTGGTGTATCAAGGTGAGCCCGAAGGATTATTATCCTGCGAAAACAGTATAACTGCAAAATATTTAGCGCCGAAACTAAATATTCAACGGTAAATCATCAATTATTTGCTTCCTTCAACAATAATTGGCTGGTTAATTATTGTTTCGGTTTTTGTTGTATCGTTTAGGAGTTGAATTTTAATGAAATAAATACCCGGCGTTGTTAACCTTAGGATTAAATGAAGATTATTATCAAACCATTGAACCTCAGGTTTATCCACTACCGTTCCACGAGAATCAATAATTTCGCAGAAAACGGGCACCTTTGGATGATTGGCGCCCATTCTAATAAAGATCGATTCTCCAATATTAATTGGATTAGGAAAGATATTTGTTGATTGCAATTTCCATTGAATTAAACTTGAAAGTGCAATAAAAAGACTATCCTCTTTATGATTAATACATCCTTGGCCATCGTTTGAAACAGAGAGCTTTACTGATATTTTTTTAGATCGATACCCAAATAGATCTTTTGAAAAGGACGGCAACGTACTTAAACTATCTCCAATTTGCCATGAATAGGATTTTAAATTATTATCAGCGGCTTGAAATAAATAGATGTAGTCAGCGGAATTGTTTATTGAAAAATCGGCGCTAGGTAAATCAACGATATTTACTGAATCTATTTTTGTTTGGTAAATACAACCAGAATCTGTAGTGGTTTTAACATTAATTACAGGCGATTTTTTATTAACTATACCTGCCAAAAATGTAGAGGGATAGGTTGTAGTGTTGTTAAATAAATCATTAAATATTTCTATGTTTTTCCAATTACCTGTGGTTGAAACCACCATTGGGATTTGAACTGTGTCATCCGCTAATTTTTTGCAATATTTTCCTGTTAGCAATTCATTTTTCCATTGAATGTTTGGCATTGTATCCGCATTCCATGAAAATTGTTTTACGGTATAACCACAAATGGATTCATTCAGATTCATCAATGAAACAATTACTGAATTATTCCCTTTATTCAACTTATAGTTATAATAAGTACCGTTGTTTAATGTATCCTGATTAACAGCCCACCGGTATTGACTCAATTGAGTATTTAATGACATAACGAGCGTTGAATCCACACAAGATTTTGATAGTGGCTTAGCACTTATTGAATAATTGATGGGCGTGCATGCTAAGGTTTTGGTTTTAGTAAATGAAGTTTTGCTCTCCTTGCATACATGATTGCTCAATGATTTTAACCAAAAATCAACCTCATAGTTTGCTGTTGGTGTTTTGATTATTTGACTTGTGGCTGTATCGGCCAGAGATGGATATTGCCATGATTTGCCTTTGTCTATACTATATAAATAAGCAGTTCCTAAATTTGACAACCAGCGAAATTTAAGTTGTGTTAATCCTGTATCCTCTACCGTTACGATTGGACTTGAAACAGAATCTTTAACTAAAACTGTTGTTTTACTTGGTGAAGAAACACAACCATTTTTAGCTTTTACCCAACCCGTAAATGTCAAATTCCCAATTAAAGTTGCATTTTTATCAAAAATCGAATCGACTCCAAACCCCGATGTAGGTCCCGTAATAGAAAACGAATCAACATCCGTATTTGAGTAAGCCATCTTTAATCGAATAGTTGAATTTAAACAATATTCGTTCTGTCCGTCTGATGTACTTATCAATCCAGAGGGTTTCGTTAAAACTTTAATAGTTACGTTGTCACTATTTCTTGTACATCCTACTGAATTAGTACTCATTGCAAAAAAAGTACCGGTATCCTTTACAAACAAACTGCTCTTCTTGTTGTTCACTGGCATCCACGATAAGGTATGGCCCGTAATATTATTAGCACTTAACCGAATAGAATCTCCGCTACAAATATTTACTGAACCCGTTAAGTTAATAGTAGGTTTTGTAGCACCTTGTAATACACGAAATCGAATCGTGTCCGGCAATGACGATCCCTTATTATTCTTTACGGTTAAAATAGCTATAAAATTACCTGTTGTGGAATACGTAATTAACGGGTTTTGAGAGGTGGAGGTTGTAGTGCTAGCGCCAGGGAAGGACCATTGATAGGAGCTAGTGGATTGCGTACCTGATCCTGAAAATTGAATTGCTTTACCACTACAAATTATGGAGTCTTTTATAGAAGCCGTTGCTTTGGGCAATAACGTAGAGGGTTGGATATCGAAAGACTTTTTGTAAATGTAATCACCGGATGTACCTCCATTATCATTGGTAACATTTAAATTCAAATGAAATCGGATAGTTCCTACATTTTTATTGGGGGCTTTCCATTTGACGAACCAAGCTACTGAATCAGTTGCAACGGAAGACTTACCAGAACTTGTATGTTCGGCATAATATCTTGTTTTACCGGCAATTGTGTAATTGCCAGTTTGTGTTCTAGAATCGTTAGCTGTAAAAGTTCCAGCCGCTTCATTATTTTTTGCATCCAGTGCCGTGATTTGGAATCCAAAAACAGTTTTTCCAGTTTCTTTATAAGAGATTTTTAATAAGTACGTACTATCTGGAATATATCCGTTACCTGTAAATGGAATATCTAATTTTATTTTATTGAAATTAACACCTGAAGTTTGAAGAGAAAATGAACCATGACAATTGGTACAATTATTTTCTGAAGGTGCACCCGAATAACCACCGCCTGGTCCATTTGAATTTGAAATTATATTATCAATTATAAAAATTGATATCGTTAAAAATAAAAATCGGATAATGGACTTCATAATGTTATTTTGGTTAGGGTATTAGAGAATGGACTTTGAAATCTAATGGTTGTACTAAGTTAACATTTTTTTATAAATTATGATTTAAATTAAGACAGAATCCCAATGTAATTTTTACATAGACAATCATGTAGTCTAACAATTACAAACATTTATCGAAATGATTGATAGTATTTAGCTTCAAAATTCGAGGAATATTAAAAATTCGTAGATTTGCGGTTTATGAGAAAACTCGTTTTGATGTATGTTGCTTCTTTTGGGTTTGTTGCAAATTCTCTTGCACAAACACCTACCAATGTGCAAGGTAATGCGGTATTGGTAGAAACAGTGGAAGCCCAACCAGGGAAATTGATTATTCCTTACAAAAAGTATGTTTATCCAAATGGATTAACATTAATCGTTAGTGAAGATCATAGTGATCCTGTTGTTCATTTAAATGTGACCTATCATGTAGGTTCAGCTCGGGAAACTAGAGGAAAATCTGGATTTGCTCATTTTTTCGAGCATATGCTTTTTCAAGGTTCAAAACACGTTGCCGATGAGGAGCATTTTAAAATCATCAAACAATATGGTGGTGACGTAAATGGTAATACTACGCGTGATAGAACCGTTTACATTGAAACTTTCCCTAGTAATTTTACCGAAACTGCCTTATGGATGGAAGCGGATAGAATGGGATTTTTCTTAGAGGCATTCACCAAAAAGAAGTTTGAAAATCAACGGAGTACAGTTAAAAACGAGAAGGACGAACGATATAACGTACCTTATGGTTTTTTGATGGAAGTGAAAGACCAAGAATTATACCCCAAAGAGCATCCTTACAGTTGGTCAACGATTGGATATGTGGATGATTTAGATAGGGCAGATAGTAGCGATTTGAGGAATTTCTTTTTACGTTGGTATGGTCCTAATAATGCTGCAATTATCCTTGTTGGGGATGTAAACACTACCGAGGCTGTAGAATGGGTAGGAAAGTATTTTGGTGGAATTGAAAAAGGTCCAGAAGTAAAGAAGCAATTAGTTAGTAGAGTTAATTTAAAAGAGAATAAATATGCTACATTTTCTGATCCAAATGCATTCGTGCCTTTAGTTTATCAAACCTATGTTGGAGTTCCCGTTTTACACCAAGACGAGGCTGCTTTAGATATGCTTAGTTATTTAATGGGAGGTACAAGAAGTTCTATTTTGTATAAGAAATTTATGGATCCAGAATGGGCATTAGGGGCAAGCGCTACAAATAACCCATTAAGTACAATCAATCACGAATTGGCGGGAGAGTTTTCATTTGCAATTCAAGGTTATCCGTGGAGCGATGTTCCTCAATTACAAAAGATGTTGAATCAAGCGATTGATTCGTTTGGGATAGTGGGATTTTCTGATGATGACTTAGCCCGTGCTAAATCTAATATTTTAGGTGGCTTTTCCAATGGTTTGGAGGATGTAAGTAACAAAGCAAATTTGATTAGTAATTTTTGGTATTTAGACGCAAAAAATGCGGCTGGAAAGTCAATCAATTTACAAGACGAATATGATCGTTACAACAATGTAAGCAAGGCGGATATCATGCGGGTTTACAACACTTATATAAAAGGTAAAAATTCTTCTACTGTAATCATCATGCCAGAACAAAAAGAAGAGTCTGAAGATGAAAATACTCCTGCTAGAAAATATGTTAGCGTTAACCCCAATGCGGATTTTAAAGCAGGTAAGTTAGTAGAAGCAGAATATAATAGTTTGAAGGTTCGCTCTGTGTCAGACAACTTCGATCGCACCAGAAGGCCTGAGGTAAAGGAATTTAAAAATACTACTATTCCTGTAATTGAGAAGCAAAAGTTTTCAAATGGGTTAGAGTTGTGGTCTACTTATTTTAATGAAACACCAAGAGTTATTGTTTCGATTGGAATAGAAGGAGGTCAATTGTTAGAAGATGGTAAGAATTTCCCATATGGTACTGCCGAAATAACTGCAGATATGATGAATTTTGGAACAGCTACCAAAACACCTGCCGATCTTGAAAAAGAATTTGAAAAATTAGGCAGTAACGTGAGCTTCAACGGTGGTTCAACTACTACAAATATTACATTAAGCTGCGAAGCCGATAAACTAGATGCTACAATTGTACTATTACAAGAAATGTTGTTCAAGCCTCGTTGGGATGAAGCCGAATTTAAAAAGCACAAAAAACGAGTTAAGCAGGATGCTCAAAATTCACTTAGAAATCGTTCAGCCGGTGCAAACAATGCTTGGAGAAAAGTAGTATTTGGAGAAAATATATTTGGAAGAACGGAAACAGAATCTGATTACGATAAGGTTACTTTGGAACTATGTAAGAAGTATTACAATAACTATGTTCCGAATTTAACGAAGGTTATTGCAATTGGTCCTTTCACACAACAGCAGTTTAAAGAGAAATTTGCATTCTTGGAATCATGGAAATCAAATGAAACGATTAAGCCCGTATTGCCGCAAATTGCCCCTGCCGTTCAAACTCCCCAACTATTTGGTGTTGATTATCCAGACGCGGATCAAACGGATCTTTACATTGGATTTAAATCAATGCCTTATGATGCAACAGGGAACTATTTCAAAAGTAGTATCATGAATTTTGCTTTAGCCGGTAATTTTAACTCTCGATTAAATTTAGATATTCGTGAGGAGAAAGGCTGGACTTATGGTATTCGTGGCGGTTTTGCCCCTGCTTATAAGAATTTAGATGGATATTATTCAATCAGTGCGGGTGTCTTAAAAAGAGCTACTGATAGCGCAGTTATTGATGTCATTGACCATGTGTTGAAATATAAAAACAATGGTATGACCGAAGATGAATTTAAGTTCACTAAAAGTGCGTTATTAGCTTCAGAAGCCTTGGGCTATGAATCCATTGGACAAAAAGCGGGTTATTTGGCTAACTTAGCGAATAGAGGGTTGGATGAGAAAGTAGCAAATGAAAGAACTAAAATTATTCAGAATATAACTTTAAAGGAACTAAATGATTTGGCATCCACTCAGTTCAAAACAGATCAGTTGATGGTATTAGCTGCAGGTGATTTAGAAGTAATTCAACCTAAACTCGAAGCATTGGGAATGGGGAAAATGCAGGTTTTAGGAAAAGATGGAAGCGGCAAAATCAAATATTTGAAGGCCGGAAGCACCAAACTTCCCGTTAAATCATCAACAAATGCTTCCAAACCATATACACAACCTCATTTATCGCCAAATCCTGGCAAATAAATAGTTGTACATCACTGGTTTTCAAAAGGGTTGTAAACGATTGTTTGCAGCCCTTTTTTTATATGAAAATGTAAACAATTTGTGGGCAACATAGCCTATTTTTTCAACGGTTTTTAGGTGTAAAACCCTTAATTTGTAAATCTATAAGATTTAGTGCATGGAAGAACTAAACGAAAATTTAAATACTGGTAGAATTATCCCAATCAATATTGAGGATGAAATGAAAACCGCTTACATCGATTATTCGATGTCGGTTATTGTATCAAGAGCATTACCAGATGTTAGAGATGGTTTAAAACCTGTTCATAGAAGGGTTTTATATGGAATGGTTGAATTGGGACTTGGTGCAAGCAGACCCTATAAAAAATCAGCACGTATAGTAGGGGAAGTTTTAGGTAAATATCACCCGCATGGAGATAGTAGTGTTTATGACACTATGGTCCGAATGGCACAGGATTGGAGTTTACGATATCCCTTTGTAGATGGACAAGGTAACTATGGTTCCATTGACGGTGATCCACCAGCTGCCATGCGATACACGGAAGCAAGACTTAGAAGAATTGCCGAAGAAATGATGGTAGATATCGACAAGGATACGGTAGATTTTAGACCAAACTTTGACGAAAGTTTAGAAGAACCTACGGTGATGCCAGCAAAAATTCCAAACCTTTTGGTGAATGGGGCATCAGGAATTGCTGTGGGCATGGCAACCAATATGGCACCACATAATCTATCGGAAGTTTGCGATGGAATTGTTGCCTATATCGAAAATAAAGACATTACTACCGCGGAGTTAATGCAGTTCGTAAAAGGACCAGATTTTCCAACTGGGGGTATCATTTACGGTGTAGAGGGTATTCGAGATGCGTTTGAAACAGGAAGAGGTAGGGTAGTAATGCGAGGTAAAGCCGAGATAGAAATAACAAAAACCGGTAAGGAAATGATTATTATTACTCAGGTTCCTTATCAAGTTTCTCCGCCACAAATTATCTTGAAAGCTGTTGATTTAATTAATGAAAAGGTAATTGAGGGTATTTCAGCAGTTCGCGATGAAAGTGGTAGACAAGGAATGCGCATTGTTTTCGAGTTGAAACGCGATGCCATTGCTAATATCGTTTTAAATCAATTATATAAATACACTCCACTTCAAAGCAGTTTTTCTGTTAATAATATTGCCTTAGTAAAAGGAAAGCCCGAGATGTTGAATCTCAAGGATATGATTCATTACTATGTTGAACATAGACATGAAATCGTATTGCGCAGAACCCAATACTTATTAGAAGAGGCTAGAAAGCGGATTCATATTTTAGAAGGATTAATTATCGCGCTTGATAATTTAGATGCGGTAATTGCCCTTATCCGAAATAGTAAAAATCCAGATGAAGCTCGTGAAGGATTAATGAGCAATTTCGGATTAAGTGAGATTCAATCGAAAGCGATACTTGACATGCGCTTGCAGCGTCTAACTGGACTTGAGATTGAAAAAATCAGAGAAGAATATCAAGAGGTACTTAAAGAAATTCAATACTTGGAGTCGATTCTAGCCAGCGAAGAATTGCGCATGGATATTATCAAAACTGAAGTAAGTGAAGTTAAGGAAAAGTACGGAGATAAGCGAAGAACCGATATTGTATTTAACGCCGAAGAAATTAATATCGAAGATTTAATTCCTGACGAAGATGTAGTTATTACTATATCACACATGGGTTATATAAAGAGAACTGCTCTTGCTGAATATAAAGAACAGAATCGAGGTGGAAAGGGATTAAGAGGTGTTGCCCACAGGGACGAGGATTTCGTTGAGCATCTATTTGTGGCTACTGCACACAATTACTTATTGTTATTTACCGAGCAAGGGAGATGTTTCTGGCTGAAAGTATATGAAATACCTGAAGGTGGGAAAAACACCAAAGGCAGACCTATTCAAAACTTAATCAACTTGCCATCGGATGATAAAGTAAAGGCTTATTTAAATGTTAAGAACTTGAAGGATGAGGATTATCTCAATAATAATTCCATCATTATGGTTACTAAACGCGGTATAGTGAAGAAAACTTCCTTAGAAGCTTATTCAAGACCCCGTGCAAATGGTATCAACGCAATTACTGTTAGGGATGGTGATGAATTACTTCAAGCTTGTTTAACAGACGGTCAAAGTGAAGTTTTAATTGCTAAAAAACTAGGTAAAGCCATTCGTTTCCCGGAAAAAACAGTAAGACCAATGGGTAGAACTGCTGCCGGTGTAAAAGGTGTTACGCTAGAATCCGATGAAGATGAGGTTATTGGCATGGTTTGTGTAAATCCTTCATCAAGTGACACCACAATTCTTGTTCTAAGTGAAAAAGGTTATGGAAAACGCACCGATGTAGATGATTATAGAATCACTGGTAGGGGCGGAAAAGGTGTGAAAACCATTTCAATAACTGAAAAAACAGGGAATTTGGTAGGTATTTTATCGGTTACTGAAGAGGACGGCTTGATGATCATTTGTAAAAGCGGCATGACCATCAGAACAGCGATTGATAAGTTAAGAATAATGGGAAGAGCAACGCAAGGAGTTCGACTTATTAATCTTAAGGAAAAAGATTCAATTGCTGGCTTGGCTAAAACTCCAAGAGAAGAGGAGGAAGAAGAAATAGTAACGGACGTAGATATCGTTGTGGATGAAACAACAGAAAACAATGAATCGGAAAAAACAAATGAAACCAATGAATAATATGAGAATATTGGGAAAAATTTCTTTAGGATTGGCTTTTGCAGTAGGAATTATTGGAAGCGCTTCCGCTCAAATGCAAGCTGTAAATTCAGCTGAGTATTCACTATTTAGCAACTCTTTGGACGAATTGATTAGTGCTAAGGAACAGATCGACAAGGCTGCGGTTAACCCAAAAACTGCTCAATTGCCAAAAATGTTTGTAATTAAGAGCATGGTATACAGCAGATTGTACGAAAATCGCAATCAAGAAGTTTTAAAACCTTATGCAGCGAAAGCTGGTTATACATCGGGGGACGCCATGATGCAATTTATAAATAGTGCGGCTCCGAAAAAAGCAGATTTAATTGAAATGGGAAAGGGCGAAATGGGAAAAACATTTATCGCCGTTTTAAATGAATCTGGTGAATTGTGGGAAAGTAAAGATTTTAATACGATTGGCAACTATTATCAACTTTTATTGCCATTATACGATAATCTTGATACTGCAACAATCAGTTTATTAAGAAACAATAAAATAGAAAGATCCTTTATTGTAGATCGGTTAGTTTATTGTGCACTCAATAATAAAGATAAAAATGCAGGCATGCAGGTTATTCAAGGCTTGGTGGCAAAAGGGAATACTTCACCCAGTTTGATTGAAGCTTTATCCAATAACTATTTATTAAACGGAGATACTGTAACTGCGGAAAAAACGGTTAGGGAAGCAGTAGATAAGTCTGGAAATGCCCAGGAATATTTCCAAATACTGATGAATTTCTACATCAAGACTCGTCAAGAGTTAAAATTAATGACTGATGTGAGTAAACAGATTGAATTAGACCCCAATAACAGTAATTTGTATTATACTAGAGGATATTTGCATGAAATTAGTAACAATGGCAAGAAAGCTATTGAAGATTATAAGAAATCAGTAGAATTGGATCCAGCGAATTTCAATGCGAATTTCAATTTGGGTTTGATGATTATGAAAGTGGAAGGAAAAGAACTTTACGAAAAGAAGGCAGCGGCTACAGGAGCAAAAAAGAAATTAGTTGAAGAAGAAATTAAAATGACTTTTGGCAATGCTAAAAAGTATTTGGAAGTAGCATTAAGTAATACTGAATATTCATTGGTTGACCAGGTGAATATTTGCAAGGGTTTGAAAACAGCTTGTCTAGAAATGTTGGATAACGATTGCGCTAAAAGATATGCCGACTTGCAAAAATCCTTGGAAGAGGAATTAGCAGCAGGTGGTAAATAATCGAATAGGCAAGCATTTGATATTGTAGCAAAGAAAAGAGCACCTCAACAGTGCTCTTTTCTTCTGTTTGCTAATTTAACATAATGTAAATTATAAAACATAAAAAAAGATGAAAATTAAAATATCAATAAAAATTTTTGCTAACTATTGGCTTTACACTTTCGCTAAACATGCCAATTATTCCAATGCTAATACTACATCTAAACATTGTATTAACCTAAATAACCTCATGCTTGTTTGATATATCCAGTCCAGATAATATAACTCCGCAGATTATTAATTGCATTGATTATTAATTCATTAGATATCTACGTAAATTAATATTATAATAACTCCAGAAATTATTGGACCATGAAATATCTATGTTGTAAGATTAATTACTGAATCGACAACTTTTGTAAACTAACTTTCACGCCAGGGAAATCATTCGCTACAAATTCAATAAAATAAATTCCCTTACTTAAATTAGTTACATCAATGTTATTGGAACCGGTTTTCACTGATGAATCTTTTATTACAGCACCGTTCTGACTTGTAAATCTAATGATTCCGTCATACTTTGAAACAACATCAATGTTACTGGTTGCCGGATTTGGCGAAACTTGCACTTCCGATTTAAGAAAATTGCTTATATCCAGTGATGTTAGTGTAATAGTTTCACTTGTATCCGACAAACAAATTTTATTACTATAAGCTTGAGCATATAAAACCTTATATTTCCCATTTGAATTTGGCTTTACTTTATCACCAACGGCAATAGTTATATTGTTATCATTCAGCCAATAATACAATTTGTTTTGTCCAATTTCCGCGAAATTTGGACTTATTAATGTCGCAATTAACGTGTCACTGCTCAACGAAGCTTTAACCAATTTATTCCCAATTTTCTTAATTGTTATGGTATCCGATGTGTAAGTATTCCCATTACAAGTTAACTTGGTCAACTCGCAGAATATTCGAATTGAAGTATCGTATTGTCTATTTAATGTATAATATGCATCATTTCTTGTAGAATTTGCCAAAATTGAACCGTCTGCATTTTTCCAGTGGGTTGAAATATCCGAATTCTGAAATCCATTTCCTTTAGCTTCAATTTTTAACGTATCATCTTCACACAGGACACTTTTGTTAGCAACCAAATGTAAGTCGGTAATAACCGAATTATCTTTTACTTCCAAAATTTTCCAAAGTGTATCCGCTCCCCCATTAACACTCTGTACGATATGTGCAATTTGATATTTACCAGCTTGTTCAAAAATGATCTTGGTATTTTTAGAAGATTGGCTATACCCATTAACGTATTTAAATCCAATATTGGGTGTTATTTTCCATGAATATTTGATAGGATTATATTCCGATTTATCTGTAAATGATATTGTATCTCCCCCACAAATATTCACTTCTTTCGAAACGATAAAATCCGACATTGGTGTTGGATATTTCCAAGCATTAGATATAAATGCACCTCTACCATAGGTGGTGGCAAAAATCATTGTATCTGAAGTTCTGAGTTGCAACGATGTAACTCGAACAAACCCCATATTCTTCATTAGTGGCGTCCAAATAATGGAATCACCAGAATAATTTAAATTTTTCGTGCCGAAAACACCTATTTCCGTACCTATCAAAGCTTCATTTTTCCTAAATGGATTAAATAAAAAACAATAAACAGGTACGTTAGGCAAATTTCCTTCTATATCTGTAAACGTAATCCCAGAGTCAATCGATACAACTACATTAGAAAAGGATTCTCCATAATTTCCATAAGTAACTGCCAATGTATCGTGATTGTTATTTAATGTTGAAATAGAAGTAATATGTCCCGGTTGACATTTACTTAAGAATTGAAATTGGGTGGTTGTTGGTGTAACCTTTGCAAAATACAAATCCCCATTATCTGCACCCATAAAAAACCCTTTTCTTGAAGAATTTACTACAGACTTGAATGCGGAAGCTCTTTCATTTCCTGTTGAAAATCTTGTCTTTATTGAAGTTGATGGTAATACATATTTACCAACAAAGCCGGGGTTATGAGAATAAATTATATACATTTCCAATGGACTAGTCCCTTTAAATATTTCAGCTGGATTTATAAAATATCGAATACTGGTAGAATCGGGAGTAATGATAGTTTGTACTTTATTCTGGTTTAAATTGGCTAAAAAATATTCCCCCTTCTGTACTGAAATAAGTGAAATTGAATCATTATTTGGTAAAAAATAGGAATATCCCCCATCCCCACCAAAAACCTCATTTATTGAATCGCTATTGGTTCTTAAATATTGAGTTCCATTATCCTGATTACCCAAAATATATTTATATACGTTCGGTTTATTAATCATGGAACCATGATAGATATCGGTAATAACCAATCCTTGGTTTAAATTTTTAAATGTAGGTTTCGAGGATAAAAATATGTTTGTTGAATAGTGAAGACCTCCATCATTTCCGATTAACAAATTATCCGAATTGGGTTCGAAAACAAGTGCGTGATAATCTGCGTGGAGCAGGTTACAGGGTGGACCTATTTGAGGATTAAAATAACGATTTGTCCATGCTGCTTTGTATTTCCAATTTACTCCTTTATTGCTTGATCCAAACAAATCTACGCCACCAATTAGTATTTTATTAGAATCAAGTGGAGACACCGCCATAATTAAATTATAAAATGCTTGACCACATCCAATATCTCTGCCACATTTGGGGTCATTACTGATAGGTTTATTTACAGATTTCCAGTTTACCCCATTATCATTTGTACTAATAATCGTATCTAAAATTAAATTATCTTTATTGGTAATGGCTGCATAGATTATTTTATTGCCTTTTTGTCTATTGGTAGCTAATTCAACACGAGAATCGTATCTACAATTAAATGCCAAAGAGTATGTATATTTCAATTCTACCGTACCCACGGAATTAATTGTATAAATCCTTCCTCCACCTAAGTCACCCGTGGCATAATAATTAGGATGCGATCCAAGCCATAAGTTATTATTATTATCTAAGATTATATCATTAAAAACAACGGATTTCTGGTTGGTTGAAGTAATGTAAATGGGAATTTTATTCCAAGTAAGTCCGCCATCTACACTTTTAAATAATCCAATATTTGAATCGTTATAATTACTTGCCCTCCAATCTTCAAAAATTGTATAATAGCCAGTTAATCCAGCTGCCAAGTAAATCGCATTGGTAGTATTCTCTTTTCGAGCAACTACGGTGGATATATTTAAGAATCTAGCGGTGCTATTCAATCTTTGGAACGACACCCCCCCATCCATACTTTTATAAACTCCACCACCATAACTTTCACCTAATTTAAAATCACCCGTAGCCACATACATGACTTTGGAAGAATCAAAAACGATAGTGGAAATTGAATTGGAAACAAATTGTGCCGATACATAAGTCCAAGTACCTCCATTTGATGCCTTGTAATTTGAATTATACCATAATCCTCCGGAACCTGTACCTACCCAAACTTTATTGTTATTTGATGGATCGATAGCAATGCAACTTATCCTACCTCCCACTTTAAAGGGGCCAACATTTGTCCATGGAAATGTGGAAGTACCAGGATTGGCGCGATTGCGAACAGTTTGATTACCTTTCCACTCTTCTTGAATTTGATCTTTTATTGAAAATAGAACTTCTGGCGTAGGACGTTGCTTTTTTACATCCATATTCATCAATGCCAAATCTCTAAAATAATCATAAGGAGCTTCTGCTTTCAACTTAGTGAAATTTCCTGTTGAATACTCTTTTTTTGAATTAGAAAGTGATTTTTCTAATTTCTTTTTTGCTTGTTTGTACTCCCTTATTTGTCGATTAGTACTATGATTCTGAGAAAAAACAACTCCTAAACAAAGGAAAGTTAGAGCAAACGCAAACGAATTATTCCTATTGAACATGTTGATTTATATACTATTAGCAAATCTTAAATGCTAATATAAAGTATATATGCTCAATTTCAATAAAACGTTATCGATCTTAACATTAATGAGATATTATTATTTTCGAATTCAATATATTTAGCTTCATGTCGGAATTTATGGAAACCATATAAACACCATTAACTATGTTATAATTCCTCAAATCAATTACGTTTTCCCCTGGTTTAATTTCCATAGATACCAAACATTTTCCATGCAATTCATATACGTTCATGGTGGAAATACTTCTTAATCCTTTAATATTAATTATCCCATTAGAGATGGTTGGAAATATTATCAAATCATTACTTTGTTCTGTATTGTATAAGTTCAAAGAATTAAAATTAAGTACATTACTAGAATCACTGATACAACCATTCTCTACATAAACACAGCGGTAATTTCCGTTGCTTTTCGCTTTGATTGTTCTTCCGCGATCTACCTCCACTCCATTTTTAAACCATATATAATCCCCTGTTCCTACATTCTCGGCGGTTAATGTATCCATAAATCTAGATGTATTTAAGGATTTCACCCCATAAATTTCTTTAATTGTATCAGAAACTAAAACTGTTTTGGGGCTTACACAATATTGAGAACTGGTAATAATCGCTTGATAAATATCTGATTTTGTTGGCTTTAAACCCCACAAATTAGAGTCGGTAGATCCCGTTATTAATGTATTATTCTTTTTCCAACTATAACTTAGCAAGTTTCTATTTAGATTGGTATCCGACATTATATTTATCGTAAAGGAAAATGTATCCTTGGTGCAGTAAATCGATTTACTACTAAATAAATTGGCCGAAAAGGAAATAGAATCCATAACTACTATAAAATCTTTTTTAGTTAATACATCCGTTCCTAATGCATTATTTGCTTCTAGAGAAATTTCATATTTACCGCCTTTCGTAAATTGAATCTTCGGATTTTGTGAACTATTGCTGCTTCCATTTCTAAAAACAATACCTGAATCAGGGATAATTGTCCATTTCCATCCGGTCGGTGTGTTTAATGTAGAGTCTTTAAATGTAACTACTTCAGTTGCGCAAACTGTTTGTTTGTCGGATCCAAATAATACAATTGGGGATTCTTTGCTCCAAGCGTCGGATGTAAACACTCCTCTCCCATGGGTCACCGCCATGATAGTTCGATCGTTGTTCCTATACCTCAATGCCATAGTTTTAACGGGACCCATTCCATTATTATAGGCTGTCCAGTTTACTGTTGCTGCATAGATATTTGAAGTGCCATAAATTCCTAATTCCGTAGCAATTAGGGCCTCACCTTGCTTGTTTGGATTTACTAATATCGACCAAACCGGCATGTTCGGTAAGTTGCCATCCTTAGCTGACCAATTTTTACCGCCATCTGGTGAAAAATAGATATTAGAAACTCCGTAATTGGATAAGGTTACAAACAAGGTATCTGTTTCCTTGTGTCTAAAAATACTGCTAATATTTCCTGCATTTATTGTGCCTGTAATGTTTGTAAATGTAGGAGTTGTTACTGAAGCGTCGTTAGTAACTACTAGTTTTCCAGCATCTGTACCTATAAAAATCAATGGCTTTCCAGTTACGGATTTTGAAGCAAAAAATGCGGAAGCGCTTCCCAGTGATGTTGCTCCAAAAGTTAACGTTACTGCTGACGAAGATAAGTTACCAAGTTTATTGCGGTAAATAGTACCTGCACCTTTACCAGTGAATAATAAATCATTTAATGGATCTAAAACAGCAGGATTGATAAACTTCCCGGTTGTACCATCATCTATAAGCTTGGTGAAACTTGACCATGAGTTGGTAGTGCCGAAAAATTGATTGTAAACATAAGATGCAACTTGTTTATTGTCGTTTAGCGATGAAATGAAACAATATCCCCCATCTCCACCTGTAACCTGCTTTTTATCGTTAAGGCCCGATGAAACAAAGGCATGAGTTCCATTATCTTGAGCACCGGCCATCATAAAATTAGAACCTTTGGTTTGAGATATATCACCCCAATAAAATTGTGTAATCAATAGTTCATTATTTCGTTCAACTAAACAATTAGAGTTGTTCATAGGGTTATTATTAATATCGGAAGAATAAAACACCCCACCGTCGCAACCCACTAATAGTCTTTTTCCATCGAGATTAAATTTAAGGTCGTGAATATCGGCGTGGACATAACTACAATTTAATTGATCTAATCCGGGATTATTACTCCATTTACTAGCTTGCCCCCAAGTAGTTCCAGCATTCGAACTATAAAACATATCAATCGCACCACAAACTAAAATATTTGAATCCTTGGGATTTACTGTAATAATCCAATCATACCAAGCTTGATTTCTTGAGAAATCTGTTTTTGCTATTCCATTGTCAGCATCTCTTGGTTTCGTCATTTTTTGCCATGTTACTCCCCTATCCAATGATTTAATTAAGGTGTCTGCTTTACCCGATTTTTCAATCATTGCATATACAGCTAAATGATTGGGTGAAACACCTAATTCCACTCTTGATGAAGCTCCACTACTATATGTATATGCTACTGAGTATGAAGTTCCATTATCGGAATAAAGAATCCGTCCACCACCTTTATCCGTAGTCCCAGTAGCTGAATTTTGCCGAGTCCCAACCCATAAGCGGTTATAAGAATCTATTTCAAAATCTGCAGGTGCGAAATTGAATGATTGTCCAGAAGGTCGAATATTCAAGTTTGTAAAACTGCTACCTCCATTAGTACTTCTATATATTCCAGGTGTGGTAGCTCCACCGTGCCAAGTACCAGCAAACCACAGAACATCCACCGCTGCATATACTACTGAAGTACCAGCTTCATTTCTGACAACAATATCATTTATATAATAGTAATTTGCCGTATTGGTTAAATGTTGAAATGATCTACCAGAATCCGTGCTTTTAAAAATTCCATAACCACGAGAACTAGACGAAGTTGTACCCCAGCCTTCCCCAGTACCCACATACATAGTACCAGGATTATTGGGATCAAACGCAATACAGGTAACGGTAATATTTGCCCACAAATCAGAAACTGAAACCCATTTACTGGTACTGGAAGTTATATCGTTATTGTACCATAAACCCCCAGTTACAGCACCAGCCCATACCTTTTTTCCCGAGCTCACCGTGGGATCAAACTCCACACACCTACTTCTACCGGCTAAATTATTGGGGCCACGACGCTCCCACTGAGTTTTAACACCTCCCGGCTGAGCCCTCTGAGTTACAGATTTAGAATTAAGTTTTGTCATTTCCTCAAACAGAACTTCAGGAGTAGGCTTACCCAATATTGGATCCATAGTGGCAACATATTCTTGAACCCACCAACCCAAAGGTGTTTCTTCTTCTTTCCTCGGAAATATTAATTGCTGGGAAGCTTTGTTAAGATTTCTATTTAACTTTCTTTCTGTTTTTCGAACAGACTTATTATAATTATGAATTACTGGAGATTGACCCCAGGCTGTTGAGTATATAGTTAGAAAAAAGAATATGTAAAGAAATGTGGTTCGAATCTGGTAGGAATGTCTCATCCTAACAAAAATCGTTATTCTACCCAAGATTTCCAATAGTTTGGATCTTCCACATTCATCGCTTCCTGAGTAATCATTAATGGATAAAAAGGATCAATCATTACCGCCAACTCCTTAGTTTCTTTTGCGCCGATACTTTTTTCAACCGTTCCAGGATGTGGTCCATGTGGAATACCTTTAGGATGTAAGGTTATCATACCCCGTTCAACATGTTTTCGAGACATGAAATCCCCGTCTACATAATACAGTATTTCATCGCTATCCACATTGGAGTGATTATATGGAGCCGGGATGGATTGTGGATGATAATCATACATTCGAGGCACAAAACTACAAATTACAAAGTTCCTGCCTTCAAATGTTTGATGTATCGGTGGTGGCATATGTAATCGACCTGTAATTGGCTCGAAATTATGAATACTAAAGCCAAATGGATACAAATAACCATCCCAACCTATTGCATCAAAGGGATGCGTTGCATAAGTATATGGCCACAACATTCCTTGCTTTTTGATATAAACTAGAAAATCTCCATGTTCATCATGCGTTTTCAAGTTCACTGGTAATTTAATATCTCTTTCACAGTACGGCGAATGTTCCATTAATTGACCAACAGAATTTTGATATCTTTTGGGTGGGTATATTGGACTTGGAGATTCAACAACTAGCAAACGATTTTTGGGAGTGTTAAATTCCAATTGATAAATTGTACCTCTTGGAATCACTAAATAATCACCATACTCAAAAGATATTTCGCCATATAGAGTGAGTAATTTCCCGGTTCCTTCATGTACAAACAACACCTCATCAGCGTCTGCATTTTTAAAAAAATAACGTGTGGTACTTTCTTTTGGTGCGGCTACACCTATATGTATATCGCTATTAAACAATAAAGTTTTCCTACTTTCAATATAATCGTTTTGAGGAGGTGTATTGAAAGTTACAAAACTTCTATGCTGCATATTTTTTTCTACAGCTGCTTTTGGAGAAACATCAATAGGTTTCCCCATAGCTTTAACTAATGTTGGTGGATGGCAATGGTAAACTAAGGAATAAACACTACTAAAACCTTCAGTTGAAACTAATTCCTCAGAGTACAAACTTCCGTTGGGCTTCCTAAATTGTGTGTGTCTCTTTGAAGGAATTTCTCCCGATTTATGATAAAATGGCATTTTTTATTATTGACTCAATATACTGCGAAATAAATAAAAAAACTTATTACATTGAAATTGATTTATGGATAGCAGTGTTTTCTGAGTGTTTTAGTAAATTTGAGACTGTGAAGAGAAAAGACTTTATTAAAACAGCTACAATGATTTCAGCGGGAATTATGGTATTGGACAAAACGCAAGCTGCCATTAATTCACTTCAAGAAAGCACTAAAAGAATAAAGAATATCAATCCTTTAGCAACTCAAAACACCGTTGTAATTATTTTAGGGGGTGGAATGAGATGGGAACTAGATAATCAAAACAGTAAACCCTCTCAATATCAAATATACACAAGGGCAGCAATGCCTAATTTGTTTAAAAATAACGACCTTCCAATTAGGGACTTAGAACTTTTACTTAAACAAACACTTAATCAAAAAATACTTTCAAATCCCCTTGAATCATCAGGGAAATTTTTCCATAGAAATTCGGAACAGATTAATCATGGAGATGCTGTTTCAAATATATTAGGATTTAATTCCGACAACATTTCTAATATATCCAGCGGTTTTTTAACCCTGGATGAATCTTCGGATTTTTATAAAAATTGGATTTTAAAAGCAAAAAGAAAAGATAGAATTTATTACCACCACGATTTACCTGGAAATAGTAGGAAGATTTTTGGAATAAATGAGTCAGTTGATTCAAAAATCAATCAGTATTTAATCCAACATACAACAGATCAACGTGTTGTATCGGACAGTAAAAGTTCGGAACCACTGCCGATGTTTACCGAAGCCTTAGGGTATATTCAGGAATTCAAACCCAAATTTACCGTATTACATCCTCGACTATTGGATATTGCCCACACGGATTTTCGGCAAGCGTTAATCAATATGAATCGCTTAGACTATTCAATTGCATGGTTGTATTCGCAACTTCAAACCATAAACCCTTCCTTCTCATTAAATACAAATTGGATCATTCTTCCAGATCATGGTAGAGATTATGAAACCAATGTAATTTCAAAAAAATTAGGCTCCTTTGATCATCATACTTTGAATGCCCAAAATAGTTGGATGTTGCTTAATGGCCCTAAAATCAACGCCGCATCCAGTTTCCAAGACTTTCTTCCTTTTATCAATAAAACTAACGCTAAAAGTATTTCTTTTTCAAATAAGGACGTATTCAATACCATTGCCTCTCTTACGAGATAAGTTAGACCCCTCCATATGCCAATTTCGACTGCTTTGGGTTTAAAAGATTTTTCAAATCACCAATATTACTTTGAATGGGCATCATATTTACATGACACCCTCAAAGACGCATACGTAGAACGTGCACAGAGTTTTGATAAAGACACTCTGTATATTCAATTTTCAAAAAAGAATTTTCGCCAATGTATTGAATTCAAAATATGTGACGGCTACTTATTGATATTCAATTCGATAAAAGACTTGACTTCAACTAATTCAAAAAAAGGACAACTTCAATTCAAGGAATTAGAAAATTCTAAAGTTCAAGGAGTTTATTCCATAAAGCAGGACAGACAATTGTTTTTTGAATTTAGTTCAAAAAAACGATTATGGATAAAAGGGTTTGGCAAGTTTAGCAACATATTACTGCAGGAATTTAACATGGATGATAACAAATGGCATCCTAATCCTAGCGGAATATTTAGATTAGGCAATAAGTCAGATTGGGATTTTATATTTTGCAATGAAACAATTATTTCAAGCAGCACGCAGTCAATGAATGATATCACATTAATTGAGAGAATTCATCAGTTGGAAGAAAGTAGTTTGAATGCATTTCGAGATTTCTTGTTTCAATACCAGAAAAACAACCGAATTAAACGACTTGAGCAACGAATTTATCAGTTGAAAAAATTATTGAAAGAATCAAATTTTCGTCTTGAAAATTTGAAGTTAAAACGAAGCAATAAAGAAATTGGTGATTTGATATTGGCACATGCTCACTCCTTAAAGGCCGGTATTAGCAAAGCGTTAGTTACTGATTATTATACGCAACAACGAATTTGGATAAAGTTAAACCCTGATTTAAATGCGGCCGATAATGCTAAAAAATACTATGGGAAAGCAAAAAATGAAATCATTGAATCGCAGAAGTTAGCGGAAAATATTAATAAAACAATTCAAAACATCAAGGACCTGGAAGTTGAATTAGCCAAGATTCAGGATGTTAAATCACTAAAAGAATTAAAACCTCTTAAAAATGAAATAATTCCCAAGAAAAACGACACATTACCTTATAAAGAAATAACAATCAATGGATTTACGGTTTGGATAGGTAAAAATGCGAAGTCAAATGACGAATTGCTAAGGTTATCGTCAAAAAACGATCTATGGCTTCATGTAAAAGACTTTACCGGTTCTCATGTAATTGTACGAAAGCGAGGGGTAGATTACCCTAAAGGCCTCATTGAAGAAGCTGCTAAGTTTGCCGCAATCAACAGCAAAGCAAAAACACAGTCGGTTGTTCCTGTTATTTGTACATTGCGTAAGTTCGTATCTAAAATTAAAGGTGGACTTCCAGGGCAAGTTTCCGTTCAAAAAGAATCAATAATTGACGTTTTCTTGAAATAACTGTTAATACATATTTGACTTAATGGTTTAATTACTTGATTATTTATAACTATACTTTCGAATGCTTCCATCTACGGTGACTCCATAGCCAAGCGAAAGGTTGAGCCTCAATTTCCATTTGTGTGTGTAGAGCAATTTGCTGAGTAATATAACCTTCTTCCGTTTCAGCCGGATTTAAACACAATGGCACCGTAGTAGCTTGGTAAAATCCTCTTTTCACCTTATAGCTACTTAGGTAATACACTGGCCAATTAAACTTTTTTGCAATTTTCTCGGTCCCCCACATAAAAGCAGTTTCTACATTGAAGAAATCAACCCAAGCAGCGGTAGAGCCAGAACTTGGGTTTTGATCGCCTATAAACGCATTACAGGTAACGATTTCTTTATTTGTAGATAAAACGCGTAAAGTTTGTTCCATGGGTATAGGATTTGCGCCAAACTTACATCTAATTTTAAACATTAAATAGTCGAAACCCGGGTTACTTAAAGTTTTATAAATACATTGTATTTGCTGCTTGCAGGCTAATTGAGACATTAAACAGATCCATTCCCAATTTCCACAATGACTCATTACAATTATGCTATTTTGATTGTTTTTATTGAGTTCATCGTAAATATGCTGATCCAAATTCAACATTCTTTTTTTCATTGTTTCCGATGAAATCGATAATCCTTTTATCGTTTCAACAAAAAGATCACCTAAATGACTATAAAATTGTCTCTCGATACGTTTTATTTCCTCTGGCGTTTTAGATGTAAAACAACGTGTTAAATTCTCTCTTACTACCTTTATTCGATATTTTAACACTCGGTACAATAAAAAAGAAAGGAAATCAGAAATTTTATACAACACAAAGAATGGCATGACCGATATTAATTTCAGCCAAGGCCAAACTAAAATAAAAAACCATACACTAGGCCTTTTAACTTCGTGTCGCTTCATAAATAATTAATTTACAATTATTTAAATATCAAAACCTCTACAAATAATAGAAGGTTTGTCCGGATTGCAAAACGGATACTGATTTCAACATAAGTTGAATGCAACTTTCAACATCGTCTTCATGCACCATTTCTACCGTTGTATGCATATACTTTAGAGGCAAAGAAATCAAGGCTGATGCCACCCCCATTCCTGAATATGCAAAAGAATCTGTATCTGTACCCGTACTTCTACTAACTGCATTGCGTTGAATAGAAATTTCATTTTCTTTAGCAACACCGATAATCCATTGCAATAAATTATTCTGAACCGCTGGGCCATAGGTAACAACCGCGCCTTTTCCAGACTTACAATCGCCTTGAATTTTTTTATTGTACAAAGGCGAACAGGTATCGTGAGTTACATCGGTAATTATTGCCACATCGGGTTGTAATCTCCGAGAAATCATCTCGGCCCCTCTCAATCCTATTTCTTCCTGAACACTATTAACCACATACAAAGTAAATGGCAAGTCAATATTTTCTTCTTTAATATGCCTAGCTACCTCCGCTATCATAAAACCACCCATTCTGTTGTCTAAAGCTCTACCAACGATATATTTTTCGTTTAACCAAAAGACATCTGCCTCAAATACCGCCACAGCTCCAACGTGCACTCCCATTGCTTCTACTTCGGCCTTGGACGAGGCTCCGATATCAATAAATATATTCTCTTGCTTCGTTTCGGGGTTTTTATCTACACGCACATGAATGGCTGGCCAACCAAAAATACCTTTTACAATATTTCCATTTTCGCAATGAATATTGCATCTCATAGATGGTGCTATTTGAAAATCACTTCCACCATTTCGGATGACATAGATATAACCATCATCCGAAATATAGTTTACAAACCAAGAAATCTCATCAGCATGTGCTTCTAAAACCACTTTATAATCTTTTCCAGGATTGATCACCCCAACCGCAGTTCCATATGTATCTACGAACGATTCATCGATGTATGGCCTCAAATATTCCAACCAAATTTGCTGACCTGAATGTTCAAAGCCTGTGGGCGAAACGTTATTTAAATATTGCTCTAAGAAATTTTTTGATTCTTTTCTCATAATATCCAAATTTAGGGATTGTATTCAATGTGTTATTACCACCCGTCCTATAATTATCCCAAACTAATCAACTATAATAAATTATATAAGTCATGATTAAATCAATTATCACTATTTCAATCATTTACACTTAACTATTGATTTCAAAGTTAAAATTATTCATTTTTTTTATTGGAAATACTTGTTTTCATCAGAGCTATTGCTATCTTTGCACTCCCGTTCACAACGAAAGAATAAGCATTCAACGTTGCATATTTAATGGAAGTTTAGCTCAGTTGGTTCAGAGCATCTGCCTTACAAGCAGAGGGTCGGGGGTTCGAATCCCTCAACTTCCACCATAAAAGCTTCAAAGAAATTTGAAGCTTTTTTATTTTTACTTAATTTAGCAATTAGAGCATGAGTTTCTTTCAACTACAACGCTCTAATTATTCATATAATTCAGATTCGAGTCCAAAACCAACACCAAGTATTGGAAAATTTCTATTAATTAATCATCAATGTTGGCAATCTTAACCAATTTAGAAAGATTTAAAATTGCTATTTTCTTGCCTTCCAATTGCAATATCCCTTCTGTTTTCAGTTCACTGAGCAACCGAATGGTTGTTTCTGTGGCTGTACCCACTATATTGGCCAATTCTTCTCGAGTAATCTTCAATGCAATGGTTTTGCTATCTTCCTCAAACCCATAAGTTTCTTTAATAAACAAAAGCGCTTCTGCCAATCTTTCGCGAACGGGCTTTTGAGCCAAATGGGTAATACTTGTCTCCGCTTTTCTTAAATCATCACTTAACAGCTTCATTATTTCCATGCTAAGAACGCCATCCTTTTGCAATACCCCCATAAATAGTTCTTTTGGAATAAAACAAATTCCAGAATCTTCCATCACTACTGCCGAGGCACTATAACGATCTCCACTTAATAATGCTCTATACCCCATTAAATCGCCTGGCTTGATTAGACGTAAAATTTGCTCCTTCCCATCCTCTCCTAACTTAACCAATTTAATCTTTCCACGATTCACACAGTATATTCCTAAGGGCCTTGATCCTTCATGAAAAATAATTTGACCCTTTTTGTAAGGAGTGCAAACCTTTTCATCATTGATACTTTCCATTGTGTCATTTTCCACTCTACAAAAAACGGAAGTGAATCGCTTTTTACAATTTTGACAATCAACAGGTTCGTGAGAAAAAGACATAATGAGCAATATAAGTTCATACCAAAATTAATAAGAATTGAAGAATATCCCTATAGTTTGATTAAAAATTATAGGAATTGATTTCAGCAAATAATATAGATTTTAGTGCCTGGGCCTACAGCAGTTTTCTTTTGGATTAGTACTTTCAAAATCTGGAGATAAAAATGGCACACCCAAATTAGCACCGCGAAGTAAAAATAATACTGCCATTATTAATAGCCACCAGGAAGAGACCATAGAAAACAATCGAGTTAATTTCTGTTTAATCGAATTTGAAAAGAGAGAAACTGTTAACATCATAGGGATGGTTGCTAAACCAAAGCCAAACATAAATACAGCAGTATCAATAGTATTTCCTGTACTTAATGAAGCCAAAAGTGCAGAATACACCAAACCACATGGCAATAAACCATTTATTATTCCACCACTGATCATTGAACTTAAATTGCCTGACCCTAAAAGTTGAGGAATTTTATTTAAGAAATTCAATGGTAAAATACCTGGGGATGAAAGTTTAATTGAAAATCTATTGAGAAACCATGCAATTAAAAAAACCACCCCGATGAATAAACTAAATTGTTGTTGAATTGGCCGAATATCAATGAATTGAAACACCAAACCTACTAAAACACCAAGAATTGAATAGGCAGTGGCTCTGCTTAAATGATAAATCAAAGACGAAATAAATGGATTTTTCTTACCTGCACCAACCAATAAGGCCAGTGGGCCACACATACCCAAGCAATGCAGACTACCTGGTAATCCAATGGCAAGTCCCAACAATAAAGCATCAATCATTGCCTATCGAGTAAATTCTAACTCCGAAAAATACTGCTCTTGGTCGATGGACCAAGAAATTTTCAAAATGTATTTTGCCGATTTTAATGCCGATAAATCCACCCGGATAACTGAATCCGGACTTAAGGAATAGTGTTTTATCGGAATTACGGTATCAAATATTTTTTTAGTTGGACAATACGCAAAAATACTTCCTTTAAATTCATGATTCATACGTGTTGGTATGGCAACGATTTTTGAGCTTTTTGTTTGTTCTATTACCGGTATTAAACCAGTTTTATTTGCGTTGTTTTTAGCGTCTAATTGCGATGAAAATTCTTTTTCTCTTTGATAATAATCTACATCTACAACCTCAAATACCTCTTGAGTGCTTCTAAATACGAGATAACCCATGCCGATTACAAACAGCGCGTACACAATTATAATACTCTTACCCCAGTTCATAGTTTAATTTTTAATTGGTGATATAAATGATGTTTTTGATGATTCTATTACATTTTCACCATTCTTAAGAATCAATCGAACAGTGCTTTTTCTTTCATGTAAATATTTAGGATCGGCTACAATAAAAAATGTATATTTCACTGCTTCGCCTACCGGTGATTTTAGTATTCCGTTATTTCCAACCCATTCTATCCTAGCCCCTGCTGGCTCTGAAATAACAATAGTTAATTGATTGAAATCTTTGTGACTTTTATTCAATAACATGACATTATATAAATTGGAAATTTCTCCATTAGGTCGTTTTGAGTAAATCTGTCCACTTACTTTCCGAACTTCCATATCAACAGTTTTCCGAGTAGATAAAATTGCAAACCAAACACCCAATAGCACTAATAATACAGCAACATAGGCTTTTAGTCGGGCGGTAATTAAAAATGGCTGATTTTCCTTAATAGTTGATTCGGATGCATAACGAACTAAACCTCTCGGCTTATTTAAATTATCCATAATAGAATCACAAGCGTCAATACATGCAGTACAATTGGTGCATTCTAACTGGGTACCATTTCTAATATCAATTCCTGTAGGACAAACTCGAACACACAAACCACAATCAACACAATCCCCAAGATTTAAATTATTTGAATTTTTTTTATGCTTACCTCTAGGTTCGCCTCGAACATAGTCATATGCAACAACTACCGAATGTTTGTCTAATAGAACACCCTGAAGTCTTCCATAGGGGCAAACAACAGTGCATACTTGTTCTCTAAACCACAGATAAACAAAAAAGAACACCGCAGAAAATACAATCATCGCAACCAATCCTTTAATATGTACACCAATGGGATCATTGATAATTTGGAACAGTGCATCAGAACCAATTATATAGGCTAAAAATGTATTCCCAATAAAAAATGAAACTACATAAAACACCAATACTTTTAGACCTTTTTTTCGGACTTTCTCCCAATTCCAAGGCAAAGCATTTAATTTAATTTGTTTGTTAGCATCTCCTTCGATCCAGTATTCTATTTTTCGAAATACCATTTCCATAAAGATGGTTTGTGGACAAGCCCAGCCACAAAATAATCGACCGAAAGCAACAGTAAACACAATGATAAACACAATAAATAATATCATTGTAATTCCAAATAGGTAAAAATCCTGGCTCCAGAATACAAAGCCAAAAATTACGAATTTTCGTTCTAGAATATTCAATAAAATAAAAGGCTCGCCCTTGAATTTCACCAAGGGCAAGCCAAAAAACAAAACTAAATATAGAATGGATAAGTAGGTTCGTGCATTGTAAAATCTACCCGCAGGCTTGTATGCAAATACCCACTTACGCTTCCCAGATTCATCGATGGTTGAGACTCGATCTCTAAAAGATTCGTCGTCCGAAGGTTTCATGATTAAGATGTTAAGTTAAAATTCGAAAACAATTACTTTGTAGAGATTTTTGCTGAATCGGCAAGAACATCGCCACTGTTTACTGACTCTTCAAACAGTTCTCCTTTCGGCGGCTGACCTCCTACCACAGGTTCTTTGATGCTTTTAATATAGGTTGCAACTTGGGCAATTTGTTTGTTTGATAATACATTACCCCATGCAATCATACCTTTTTCAACAACACCATACCGAATTGTTTTAAATATATTTTTAATATCCCCACCATGAATCCAATATTTATCGGTTAAGTTAGGCCCCGAATTAGGCATACCACCGGCATTGTCGGCATGGCAGGCTTTACAATTCGATTCAAAAATGGCTCTACCATCGGCAATCATGGTTGCATCCTCTTTATATTCAATGGTATTCTCATCTACTCGATCTCCTTTTTTAGCTAAAACCGCTTTTAATTCGATTTCTGACTTTTTCAAATCATTTTGCAACTCTTCATAGGATAATGGAGCCGTTCCACTCACATGGTATCTCCACAAATAAATACCAGCGAAAACGATGGTGATATAGAATCCATACAACCACCATGGAGGCAAGGCATTGTCCAATTCTTTAATGCCATCGTAATTATGATCTAATTGAACGTCCTTTTCTTTTTCGATGGAAACAGATTTATTAAACCAATCCCACCAAGCGTTTGTCTTCGGTTGAATAGCTTTCTCTTTTGCGGGCAAAACCATAATTTTCAACCAATAAGCAAAATACAAAATGATTAATAGCTCAAAGAAAATCACCGCTAATAGAATCAAATTTAATGCTTCATCGGACACATGCCAATGCATATCGCCTTGACTGGATTGAGCTTGTAACATACCCACAGTTATTACTGCTAACATCATGGTAATAGATTTCTTAGATTTGATTTTAAAGATAGCTACTTTGCCAACTAATAGTCCTAAAATAATGGCCACAATTCCTAACGCTGCTGCTGTTACCATAAGTAACCAGGGTACATTTTGATTAGAACCTGCGGATTTTATAACAGTTTCTGCAACGGATGCAGTATCTACTTGAGCATTCAACAACATCGGAAATGCAAGGAGTACTAGCATATAGTATTTTTTTAAATTATTGAATTTCATTGTTTTAATCATTGTTATTTAAAGGAATATTTTTAGCTTTTTCGATGTAAGATTTATTTGTTTTAAAGGTTAAAAACAAAACCAATCCAAACACAAGTACAAAGAGCATCAATGAAATCATTGGATAAACTTGTACACCCGAAATCGTCTTCAAATAATTAATAAATTTCATACTGTGATAGATTAATGAGTAGGAACACTACCAACTGGAGCTGCTTTAATGTCGGTACCTATTCGTTGTAAATAAGCAATAAGCGCTACCATCTTTGTATAAGTTAAATCTTTAACCCCTTCAAGCTCCATGGTTTGTTTTACTAAATCACTTTTCATCAAATCAGCAGTTATTTCCTTGGCTTGCTTTTCTAAATCTTGGTTTGCTTGATTATGATAACCTT
>JACCDW010664552.1_pt1 | contig 36313 bp, 20 predicted proteins | sample 7449781 | NCBI WGS metagenome assembly JACCDW01 (sample SAMN15323449, study PRJNA562643) | freshwater metagenome | isolation source: river surface water | place: USA:Blue River Watershed | collected 2017-08-18 | reverse complement strand
ATTGCCCGCTTCTTCACAAGTGTCATCAGCTTATCAAATGATAGATTATATTTATCACACCATATCATAGTATTCTTCACAGTATCTGTCGATAGTTTATCCAAGAATATTTCAAAACATAACATGGCATCGATATAATCATCAAAGGTTGCAAACTTATACAATGTGAGGGATATATCAAAGTAATCACATATTATTTTATATTTACTCGAAGCATCTTTCCTATCAGAAACCGCTGAGAACATTGACACTATGTCGAGTAATGACACTTCATAAACAACAGCGGACATAACAGACCTAAATGTATATACATTAAGCTCTATCAATCCCTTTGATAATTCTCCTAATTTAGTCACTTCGAGAGTTGGTGTATTTTTTATGAACCCGAATAATAGCAGTGTTTCCATACATCTTTTCACACTGTCAATAGGCGGCACATCAATCATGTCCCACATTGATGCATCGAACGTACCATTCACTTCCACCATATATAAAAAATCTGATATTATGTTATCAGAAATGACAGCAGGCGCGAATGATTCCTGTGTATTTTTAAATGTATTCTCTGTATATATCGCATAAAATTCACCAGGATAATCTCTGCCAACTCTACCCAATCTTTGTAATATTTTACTTTTAGTAGTTGGTACAGTTATAACCCCTGATACCCCATAAGATGGAAATGTTTCGACATGTCTGTCGAGGCCGCAATCTATTACAAAGTATATATCTGGTAATGATATACCAGATTCAGCCACTGATGTTGATATTATTATTCTTCTGTATGCCACGCGTTTGCTGTCTTTGTTATATCTACCATCATCACCCACAAATAATTCAGATCGTTGCGATCTGACTGCAATAAATATATCAAGAGAATCCTTTTCTACCGTAGTACCTGATAATATTGATATTATAAAACATTCCTCATTCCTTGATATGAGTGATTTATTGTACGAGAGTAGAAGATGTTCTAATTCGTGTATCTCAGCATCACCTGGTAAGAATATCAATATACCACGCGCTGGAGCATTCGCATCTCTATTCTTTTCGTGTATATTTTTTACTATATCACGAGTACTTTCGTATATATTCGGGGAATCATTTGGTAGATAGTGCTTTTTAATATCATAGGTAAACCCCTTTATATCGATTATATTATCAGATGTCACTTCAAAATATTTCGCATATTGATGTATATCAAACGTTGCAGATGTGAATATAAACAGTGGACATTTTGGATCAGAACCGTGCTTTTTTAGAAAACGTTTGATGTATACAAAGCATAAATCTAACTGTAAATTACCGCGTTCATGAACCTCATCTACTATTATAACTTTGTACTGGTCCATATTTTCAGGAAAAAATTTCACAAGATTAAATAATATACCTATCGTGACGTATATCAATGAATTGGAGTGACTTGGTTTTAATTTAAATAAACTACTTGTATATCCTACGTTAGACCCCAAAACCATATCAGGGTTATATTCTGGATTACATATACCTATCGCATTACTTCTCGCTAGAATAATCTTTGGCTCTGATACGAGTACTGAAAAACTACCTATTTTATTCAACGTTCTGTATATTTCTACAGGTTGCACCGTCGATTTACCTGATGCGGTTTTTGCTCTCACTATTAGAATTCTATCAGTATATCCAACTGATGTAGCTCCGAATTCTATCATATGTTCCTTTATCCATGACAGAATAAAATCTATTGGTCTAATCTTATCCAACTTATCCTGAGAAATTTTATTATTTGTAGCTACAAGATTACCCGGCTCGAGCATGGTAGCTCCTCCGTATATGAAATCGCACGACATATTATAAAAATCATCCATGATATATATATATAATAGAGATATATCACACTATTAAAATTTACATATATAAATAATGCATCAAGTTGAAATATATAGCATCTGGGGATTAATCGTAGTAGTGACCATACTTCTCATATATAATGTTTATAATACTTATCCCAAAGGTGGTTTATCGAACGAAAACTCGACGTTAACAGCAAATCAGGCTATTATACACAATAGAATATCGTCATATATCGATAATATACATATATTAAACGACAATGTAAATAAAATATTAGAAAATAATGACATACTCATAGGTATTGTCGATGAGTATAAGAATATGACCGATACACCGCCTGATTTTCTTGCCAGAATCATGGATAATATATTGATATATAAAAACGAGCTAAACTCGACAATATCTAATATAAATTATCTAAATACGGCGACTATAACACATGATTTATATCTGTTAAATAAATCATATATAGATGATTTGAACTATTTTAATAGTATGTGTAAACCGTGCCCTGAATGCAAATGTATCAACGGTGTCTTATCTAAAGTATATATGAGCAATGTTCCTACCATACAGCCAAATCATACGTCTATTGTTAATGCGTTGGATGACTTAAATATATCTGTAGATAGATACACAATGAATATAAATTCACTGACTCAGACTGTTGTAAATCTATACAACAACATAAACAAAGTTATTCCTGTACTATATTCATATATATCAGATAATCACAGTGTTAAAAATATAGATGATATTATCAGTATGCTGTCTGTGTTATCAGATGATGTAAAATCTTTGGAACTTATAGATATATCAGAATCTGATATATTGCACAATTTGGATACATATAGTTCGATGATGGCATCTGAGCTGCTTCCATATGTAAATTATACATGTAAACCATGTCCGAAATGTAAACAATGCGATGATACGCTGATAACAGTTGTAACCGTTGGTAAGGCGGTTACAGCTACAGTTATCGATGCGTCAAATATGCCTATAATATCATCATCACTTAACATAAACAGCGGTGACGTAACATTAATAGAAGCTGATTTATATTCACATATAACTACAACTACTATAACAAATGCATCGGGTGATGTAGTTTCGTTTAATAACGTAAACTATATAGATGTACCGGATGTACCGGCAATATCGGCTCCTATAATTGTGCATGGGAGCGATATCGATATGTCTAATGGTATCATAGTAATATCATCACCTGATGATATAAAATCGATGTTATCTATAAAAAATATAGTAGATTACCCTGTAACACATATACAGAATAATATGTATGTGCATATGCTCATTGACGCAAATGAGAACAATATATCTATAATTAACATGGACGAAAAAGATACGATAATTAGTATTACCATCATAAACGCATACAGCGGTATGATAATGAAAATTGAACTGGATCGGAAAAATTCAACCGTTATAACCACTATGACAGATATGTTAGAACATGTAATATCTATATCAGCGGTGTATGGGAGCGAGATATCATATAAGTCAGATATCAAAACATCTACATTGATATCATCCGATATACAAATAAGTTCCAAACCTGATACTAATACTGTATCTTTAATAATGCCATCTGATGATATATTTACTGAAATTGATATAAATCCCCATGCGGATTATAATAGTACGTTATGTGTATCTATATCAGACAGATCCGGGATCATTCAAGAAATAACATCCATGACAGAGCGTATAAATATATTATATAAAGTTATATCAGATAATGATACTAACACGAAACGCTTGAACGAATTGACTGCTAAAAATAATGATAACTTAAAAATATTGGATGATATCAGAGCCTCTGTGGAGAGAAATAATACACTACTAGATAAACTATATGAAAATATCAATATATCGACACCTGAGATGAATTTATTCAGTAATAAATTAGCATGGCTATACGCAGCCGCTGCTGAGATATTAAAATATATCGATTATCAGAAATCAATGATTGTACCAGTTGATACGACATTATCGGACAGATTAAATGATCAAAAAAATATAGTTAGCAATATAGAGAATGATATCAATAAATTAGTTATGAGGCTATATTCTGCCAAGCTGTCGGATAATATTTCTACATATTTGATAAAAATGTTCCAGCACGCTATTACTACAAAGACAAATATTATTACATTAATTGGTACACAGGATACTGATTTGAATACTATAAATAATTTAATAGTATCGAAAACTAATGATTTGGCATTATTATCAAACAAAATAAAATTAGAACAAGATAAAAATGTGTCAGATTCTGCATATCTGATAGAGCTAAAAACAGCAGCGGATATTGCCAATGACCAACTGATTGCGCTGAATAAATCAGTAGATGATGCTACTATACATTATAATGCTCTGACAGACCAGTTAAATGCGGCAAATGCGGATCTGACGAATATAAATAACATAATAACGGATGAAGTCAACAATGTTGATGCGTACCAAAAAAGTTTAACAGAACACATAACTGCATACAATAATGCAAATAATTTATTACCTTTGGTTAACAATGCTCTCGAATTATCTAATAATATCAAGACACTTACAGATGTAATAAACGGCATAAATGCGGATATTTCAAATATACAAAATATTATAAGTACGACCAATGTTAACCTGCAGGATACACAAACAGCCAAAGCTAATAACATAATAACACAGAATAATAACCTAGCAGAATATAATAATTTACTTGAACAGCTACGCATAGCCACTGCGGCTTTGAATGCTGACAAGCTCGATTATGATAATATGTTATTGGCTGTTGCTGAAACTAATAAAATTGTAAGCGATGCGGCTGCTAATTATAACAGTGCAAAATTAGATGCCGATAATAAAAATAATATATTAATGGTCGCTAACGCTAATGTTACGAGTCAAACCACTGTTGTTGAGAACGACCGAACTGCTATGACAAATATACAGACTAGTATAACTACCACTAAGAATAATCTAATCGTAGTCGACAATCAGATTACTACATATACCGCCAGTAAGGCTGCATCTCAGACAAAATATGATACAGTTCATGCACTTTATCAGCTAACACTTGCTGCAAATAATGCTATGATTATTGCCGGAAATAATCACGCCGCGGCAAAGACAGCTGCAAATGCCGCGGTAAAGGCCTATAATGACCAATTAGCAATTATAACACCTGTGCAGAATACAGTGAATGCATACACTGATCAAATAAATACGATTACACCAAGTGCTCAAGCATTTTTAACGAAATGGGGCGTTAACATGACACCTTTGAATTTTTATCTAACCCCACCGGTGCGAGGTGGGGACATTATAGACGCAGGCACTTACGATGTATATATGGCAAATTATGGTAACACTATAAAAAGCTTATATCAACAACAGGGCCAGGCTGCTTACCAACTTAATCAACTAAATACAATTCTAAGATCATTATATTCTGCAAAAGTATCCGCAGAATTAAATGTGACCAATATGTACAATGCATATCTAAACGCACAATCAGCATACAATACAGCGAACGCAAAGGCGAGTCTTACGGATGATACGAATGCATATAACGATTTAACTACTCAGACCGCGTTATTAAATAAGGCACTTGCTAATAAAATTAAGTTTACTGACACTCTTACGATGTTGACAGCGTCATATGATGAGGTATCTGTCGCATATGCGGCTGATTCAAATGTACTCAATACGTATATAGCTGAAGCGAATGCTGCTCTTGCTGCTTCAAATGCTGCAAATTCTCTACGAGATAATATGAAAATAATACTCGATGATGCCAATGCTGTATTAGCATCACAGACAGATACATTAAATAGACTAAATGCACTCGTGTCATCTGATACCGAAACAGTTAATACTCTACAATCAAGGATAGCCAACATGGTCATAGTCAACAATACTGATATTTCAACTATACAAGATAATAATACAAACATACAGAATTATCAGAATATAATCGATGCAAAGACATCACTGCTACAAACTGCTACTACTAATTTAAATGATGCTACGAGTCAACTGGCTGTTATAGAATTATCGTACAATAATGCTGTGAAAGAAATCGAACAGGTTGTCGGAACAATTACGAGCCTGACTGACCTATTAAATGATATTAATACCGTCATAACAACAGAGAACACTATCATACAAAATCTATCAAATAGTCCTGTCGTATCGACGACTACAAACACAGAAGAATTATCCACTGTTAACACCTTAAAACATAATATAGAGTTGGTAAAAGCTGATTTAGATGGCTTACGATTGGAATTAAGTGCGTTGGATAAACATCCTTATGATATGTATGATAAACTTGCATTAGAACTACGAGCAAATATAAGTATACTGAATGCTGATACAGATTTTTATAATAAATTATCGGATGATATAGATGATTTAGAGAATTTATCCGAACTGTTTACAGCGGATGATGCGAACCATGTAATAGAAACTATCATGACGAACATGTATCAAGATATATTCAACTATAAATATCAGATACATCTACTATTAAATAATACATCAAATTATGATACTTTAATAAGTAATCTAGATATAAAAAATGAGCTACTGCAGCGCGAGGGAACCGTGATGAATGAACTACAGTACAAGTTCGATAGAATGAATGCAACTGTTAATACGTCGAATATAGAGGCAGCTCATGGTAAATACAATGATTTATACAAAGAAATAACAGGCATAAATAAAAACATAGCTGATATATCTCTGTCCATGGCGTCGAATATGAATAAAATTCAGTCTATAAATGATGACCTCATAACACTCGATAACAGGCGTATATCTGTATTAAATGATTACAATTCTACACAAAAAATAATATCAGGTATTTCTGTACAAGATACAAGTGATATACAGCTACAAGCAAAAGAGCTCGATACTAAAATAAAACACAATCAGAATATATTACTGACACATAAAATGTGCTAGCTATCACTCGGTATAAATGGGTTTTCTATCAAAGATTCTACATATTTATATCTACATAATGGACATTTATTGCTTGTTTCTGTATGTAAATATATACATTCTGGGTGGAACATATTACCACATGAATGTTTAAAAACTCTCTCTTTTTTATGTATATTTTCTAAACATATACCACATGCTGTATTATTGTTTTTTATGTACATCGGGGTAAACAGCTCTCTTATAAGATTCGAAGGGACTACTCTTTCTTTTGTATTACTAAGAATATTATTAAGTTCTGATATCTCATCACTCAGTGAAAATATATGATGGTTTGCGTTAGTAATTATATTTCTCTGTCTCTGTATTTCCATATTTTGTTCTACTATTCGAGCCTCAGCGATTCTGAGTCTTTCATATATATTACCGTATGATACTCCCAATCTTCTATACGGATGATATGGCATAAATATTTTTATATTTATATTATATAATAATGTCAGCTGTTCATAAATATAAATTAGGTTGTAGGCGTGATAATGATGATAACCGTGATATGGTATTTTCCGCTCCCATGACAACTACATATATCCTACCAAGGTCGGTTGATTTGAGAGACAAGATGCCTCCAATTTATGACCAATATGATACTAATTCATGTACTGCAAATTCTACATGTGCTCAATTATGGTACATGCATTACTGTGATGAGTGTGATGAATGTGACGCTCCGAAAGAATGTCAACCATCAAGATTATTTGAATATTATAATGCTAGAAAGATTTCGAAAACTCATCACGTTGATGAAGGTGCTACTATTCGTGATAGTATAAAATGTCTAGGAAAATATGGACATTGTTCAGAAACCGCATGGCCGTTCTTTATAGAAAATATATGCGTTGAGCCTCCTAAAATTGTATATGAAAAAGCAAGAAAAACAATGGTCGACGGTATGACATATCACAGAATAGATAGAAGGGACCCATTAATCAGATTGGCATTATCTCAGAATAGGCCTGTTAATTTCGGTACAATGATACATAAATCATTCTATGATGCTAAATATCCGCCGTATATAGCACAAGTACCGGACAGATATGAACAGAGAGATGGAGGACATGCTATGTTGATAGTTGGATACAATGATGATACAAGACTATTTATAGTAAGAAATTCATGGGGTGACACATGGGCAGATAAAGGTTATTTTTACATGCCATATGATTATATATATGATTGTAGTACATGCTTCGATTTCTGGGTATTGGATACGTTGCCAAAGCATATCGATTTATGTGCTCGAAGAAAATCAAGTACATCATCGATGATACATAACAAGAGCACAGAGCAGAGCACTGAGCAGGTACCCGATATCGCGCAGAATACCGATTCGGAGCCGATTGCCGAGCCTGAACCCGTTACTGAGCCAAGTGCAGATAATACTATAAATAATTGAAACAAAATATTTCGCAGGTTCCGTACCTTACCTTATAAACTTTTGAATTATGTTTTCTTAATTGGGCTGAATACAACATCAGTCATTGATAAAGACCTTAGCTTTATGATGCAAATGGATTGCTATTCAAGCTCGTGAAGGCTATTGTCAGTTACCCATTCGTTGTACACAATACAGCGGTGGTTACCTGATTATAGCCTAAACGAGTGTTGGTTTCATGAAAGGAGCTATCAACATATCGCGGGTTGACATTGATCATTGGTTGAGTGTTCGGTCCTATTTTTGTATAATATACCACAAAAATTACTACAGTCGTATATTGTCAATTACATCAATAAATCGTCTAATATCTCCAGAGTACCTTTTGTCTTTGATGCTACGAACTCTTCATTTATGCATACATTGAAATAATGTGTTCCTAGTTTTGGGGTAGTTCCCAGCATTATCTGACTCGATATGCTTTCGTCGACTCTGTCTTTTATACCCATTAAACATGCCTTACTGAGCACACTACCTGGGTTTTTCATACTAGCTAGCATACATGTCCTATTTTTTTCTTTTGATGCGAGTTTATCAACAGCTACCATATTACCCGACCATGTCATCGCATCCGCGTATAGTGATAAATGTTTGTATCCAGGTGCTTTTCCTGGCATTGTGCTTATCTCTATGATTATATTATTTCTTGCTACTTCTATTCCGTATATTTCGTTCAACATCAACGAATCATTAACATATATACTATCCATATCAACCACTGATGTTTCTAATACTTGACTGCTCATATATCCATAGAAATCAAATCCATCTGTTTTTATAACATATTCTGTCTTCAGCTCGAGACTTCCATCTGGGTGCGATACAGGTTGCGGCATTTTTACAACATTAACACCTCCTATATCATTGATACCTTTGATGTATATTCCTAGGTATCTAGGGAGGAGCGTTGTTGTTACATATTTCTCTGCATTCTGTACACGTAGTAGTTCATTCACAGTTATGTATATTCTTAACACTATAACTCTATCAGTCTCTGGACTTGTAACTATGTATATGTTATCTATCTGATTGTATAGACTTTCTACTATCATGTCAAGGTTAACATTTTTCAGTATCATTTTTCTTCTGTCTAGCTCTATTCTTATGACCCAATTTGATATATTGAGGGGTTCCATTGGCGACTTTGCTAAGTAACTACTTATCATAGCTTTTTCATGTGCATATTTAGGATGTACAGGATTAGCAAACTTTTCAAAGAAAATCTGCCATATGTGTGTAAACTCATCGAGTGTGGCGCTTATTATCGTAGAGGCATATTTTTCTACGGCTGATTCATCATATGCATTGGTACCTTTCAGATGGATAGTTGCATGCCGGAATGTGTTCGATATTTCTTTGGCTCCTACGATTTTCTTGATGTAATTTAATTTTTCCTTATTATCACCAGATTTCCCATGAATCGCACTTAGAAATGCTTGTGTAATAGGCTCGCAAACAGCGTGTACGGCCAAAATACCGACTGGTATACCCGGGTCTATAAGAGTATTATTATACTTATATGTTATAGTATCGAGTATTATCTGTAGAATTTTTTTATTTAATTTCAGCAGTGTATCAGTCGTCAAGCATATCTGAAGCATCATTTTTATGAGAAATACAGCCTTATCGAAGTAGTCAGGAATGTATGATTTTCTTCTTTTTTGTGTTACATTCGATAGCGTATATTTGAAATCTTTGATGTAGTCAGATACCATTTGCCTCATCGTATCAATATCAGCACCCGCGTCTGATAATGTACCACTCTCATGCAGTACACTGTCTATTACATTTGATATTATGAGAGGTACCATCATTTTATCACTATATTGATAGATACCAAGCAGATGCAGAGAATGTATAAATTTTCTATATATATTTCTATCTGATATAAGTTGTTTTATTTCTGTATCGGTTGATTTGGGATATGATTTTCTGATAGAGTCATCACTTTGGAATACAGTGGAAAATGTGTCCTTTATCATATATCTGTTATCTACACCATCTCCACCGTACAGGTATTGTAAAATCATATGACTTTTTATAGTCTGTCTCAAATAATTTACCATACAACCTTCTAAATTTTTCATATGTACACGCATCATATGACCAGATATTGCAGTTGTCTGAGATTTCTGTATGAGTTGGTCCCGAGCCTCTTCTGAATCCATACAAATATCTACATGACTGAGACCTCTCGTATATGAGCCTTTTACGAACCCTTTTGATTCAGGATTTACAGCATATCTCGGAAAATATATTGATGTTCTATATGGAGAAAATTTACCACGCAGTCGATTACCTTCTAATTTTATCTGACCTATATATCCCATCATTTTTATGAGGTTGGCGCTGTCACCTTTAGATTTATGCGACACCATTTGAAATAGACCATTACTCGGCTGATCTATGGACATAAATATTGGTATGAATATATCATTCACGTGGGACAGTATGTTCAGCTGCTGTTCCTCGTAAAACTGTTCTTTTGTCATATTTATAGTTGGATAAATATTGCCCCTGATGTACTGGCGTGCATATTGTTCAGACTTAGTTATTCTCTCTGATACAATGTGATCTATCATTTTTTCTGATTCTTTTGTTAGTAAGATATCATCCAAACTCATTGTAAATCCTCTGCAGTTCAAATATGCTATTGATAACTGTTGATGATAATGTATCATCTGGAACGCTGTGACAGAATCATATTCTTTTGAAATAACATGAAATAATGAACCAGCACCGGCGCTTATGGATGTATCATCTAATACACCGGTAATGAGCTTACCATGCACTATTTTAACATATATCTCATCATCTTCGTACTTGATAAATTGCTTCCATGACTCATTATAAAACTTTGCAACAGTTTTGAAAGAAACTGGAGCTAATTTAAGTAACAATGATACTACAGATCTGCCTGTATATATCTTCTCTGTAAATTTAGGATAATTATCCATGCGGCACGATACAAACATTCTCATAGCATGTAGCTTGTCGATGAGTACGTTATTTTTTGTAAGCAGAGCGCTTCCTATGATACTGTCTTGTATTTGGCCATTTCTTGCGTTGGAATACTGATGAGATAGAAACCATCTCGAAACAGGTGTAAGGAACTCCGCTTCTGCTCTTGCGCGTGTTGTACGTAGTGCTTTTAAGCACATCTGATCACCATCAAAATCAGCACCATAACCCACGCAACTGCACGGATTCATCTGATATGTGTTTATAGTTTTTGTTTCGAATAGAACAGCTTTATGGCTTCCTATAGAACTTTCAATGGTAGATGGTTGCCTATTAAAATTAACCATATCACCATTGTATAGCCTGCGATACACGATATCACCGTTTTCAAATATGACGTTGCTTATGTTCGTATCATTTATTATTTTTTCATTACTTGAGCCGTATTTTTTGATGCGAGATATACGACCCATCATCAAATCGTTTGTCAATCTCAGTCTGTTATAGTTTCTAACAGTTTCTGATATTTGTAGTTTCGATATGACATATAGGGGTATACCGACTTCATCGAGTTTGAGAAATGCATTACCTGTGATAGTTAACCTACTACTATTGAGCGCTTTGTGTCCGAATTGTTTACCTCGGATATCTCCATGTTTACCGCTTAGTCCTTTCATAACACTGTCACCAGGTGAACCACCTATAGCATTAGTATCCTTTGAGCCTCCCTTTACACCACCTTTTATCATATCAAAAACGCATCTATTCAGGAATAGTGTCCTTTTGATGTGGTCGACATCATTACCTTTTATCTTGCTTCTTTTAATTATATTCTTTGTAAATTCGACAATTGGCGGCATCTTGTGCGACTTCATGGATGACATATTTCTGAAATATGGTCTGATTGATATAGGTGATACAACTAATACAGTGACCAAATATTTTTTTGGATGTGATAGTATGCTCCTACCGTATGATAATACTGTTTCATTCGATATCTTTTCGAATATATTTTTTATATCTTCTGGGAACATTTTTATCTCGTCGGAACCTGTTCCATGTAGAAATATGAACGGATTTTCTTCACTTTGTTTAATCTTTCCATGTATAGCACCACATATAGGATTCATGCACTGTTTTCCGTCTGTAACACTTTCTGATGCGACCTGTAGTTTGTCTGCATTTGGAGTTCTCTGTAGTTTTGCGTTGTTGACCATGGGTCCGCCACATTTCAAGCATATAACTTTCAGCCATTTCAGTACATGATCCAATGCCAGAGGTTGAATCACAACGTGATTCATCCTGAAATAACCACTATGACCAGGACAGTTAATATTATCATTTCCACATGTTATACATGTAAATAATTGAGCTATTGACCCGAGTCGAGGATCATACATTCCGGCCGATACAGGAGTCTCATTATTTTGAAATGTTTCGGCATTAGTTACTTCAAGTACAGAATTAGATATGATATCATTATCATCAGCTAAATACATTATCAATTCTGATATTCTAGAGGAATATGACGCGACAGCTCCCTTATGGTGGATAAATGGGTCATTTGTGATAAAGGTCGACTGCGTGGTCATTGTTTTATCGTTATGTATAGACTGCATTGATATATATATATTATTAAATATTCAAATATATTATGATATACAAAAAACAAGTATATACCTTACTATACTTTACATACTCTCCTTAAAACGTATGTAATTTCATATTTATCTATATTAATATACATCGCATATTTCTGTAATTGTTCGTATAAGGTCAATATATTCCATAATATCTTTGTGGTTTGTCTTGTTTTTTCAGAGTTGTGGATATGTAGTAAGTTTCTGAACCTGTTCAAATCAAGCTGATAAATAGGTATATCAATCCATCTATCCATTATCTTAATATCTTCGTGAGTAGTTATGTATGTTTGTATTTTTGGAGCATTATAAAAGTTTCGTACAGATTCGAGACCGTTTTCAACTGTAAAGAATCTATTTATAGTAGATGGGTATAATGTTATACATTTATGCGATGATATGGCATCCCATATTAATTTTAGCAACTCAAATTCATCCTCTGTGAATTCGACAGAGTGTATCGGTATACAGTGGTGATACATTTATAATGTACCAAATATGTACCTAATCAAACATCAATTATATTCATAAAAAATTGAAATTAAGATAATATACAGTAACTTGCGACAGATGAATACGATTATTATCCCAAATATCCAAGAATTTACACAGCAGATAATAAATGGTAATCTTGTTCTCACCAGAATATTCCCAGCTATAGATGAAGTAAAATTATTTCAAAAAGATTTGCGGGGAAGTGTGATAATATATTGTAGGATAAATGATATCGATATTGATGCACGTAAATATAAAAAATTACTCATATATTTATATTCTAATACAGATATAGCAACAATATTACAGAACACAGCCTTAAATATATCACGACAAGAAAGATATGATAAAGGGTTTGAATATTATAAACAATTAGGTATATCAATTCAGGGAGCGGATGCAAGAAGAACATTGAGAGAAATAATCAACATTATAAAGATAAAAAAATATAGTATGGGACTGAAAATTAAATTAAAAGATGACGAGATTATTCATTTTATCATATAAAAATTGTGTCTTAAACTGGAAGAGATGCGAAAATACTCATCATGTTATTAATTGTATATTTCTTGCAATGTTCATAACTTTTCATGATACTGCTGGTGTATTCAGATCGGTTGATGATTATATTTCGCGTGTTCTCATCAGTGGTGTATGGAACCGCATATGGTGATGTTTCTGATAATCCGCCTGTAAAATTATGGACCTGCAATACTTCGCATATACCCATTTCAATGGCTGTAATACAGAAAGTCTCCATAAATTCATCAGGTAGATATATCCACATATCATACCCATATATAATTTTTACATATTTATTGTATGGTAATCTCTGCTTAAAATGGACACATTCGGGTATATCTATATTCAGTTTATTTTTTATGTAATCGCGGAGTCTATACTCATCTACAGTATAAATATCTATAACTGCTACATCTGATAATATGGTAGATAATTTTATGAGATTCAGGATACCTCTCTCTTCATTTACATATATTATCCTACATTTTTGTATATCGCGTGTTTGTATTCGTTTATATATTTTAGGGTCTATACCACAGGGTAATATGTTTGTTTTTATAGATGGATATAACTTATTAAAGTATTTTCTATGCCACCAGCTGCGTACGTGAACTGTAAAATTCTTAGAATCTGGTAAGTCATACATAGGCGTCGCATGTGTCAGATCGTCCAATATCAAATCAATATGTGCAATATTTTTAAATGTTCTGATATATTGATTATATCGTATAATTATCAGTCTGTATATTTCTGCCGTTGGTATAAATTCTTCATATAGTTTCAGGGGTAATAATATCAGCTCATGGTCTCCGATACACTCTCTTTTTACATCATCCACATTACATACAAATACTACATTTTTATTCTGTTTTACTAAATATATAGCCATATTAATCGACATAATTTCAGCACCTGATATATCAGTGTTATTGTCAATGGAATTTATATCCCACGTAATATTAGGATTTCTGCATATACCACCTACTATAACATATACATTCTTGTTATATTTCCTGTCTTGACATAAACCGATTTTACCTGATTTAAAGCATATTTCGCTCAACAATGAATTAAAGGCATCTTTTACAACAGAGTGAGATTCTACAGAAGTAGGCTCTTTTATCTCTCTCAGAGATGTCATAATAGTATATGCTGCATTGTATGCTTTCTTTTTATAAAACTCCACTCCTATGTAATATATCGGGTCAATAAACTGACATATTTCATATGCCATCATGAGGTAATATATACTTCTCTCATCATCATTTTTCTGATATATTTGCCCTAGGTCCAAATATGCAAGGTATGTCATCTCTACATTTTCATTATCCTTAAAATTTATACGTTTTTTATAATATTCTATAGCCTTGTCATATTCGCCTCTGGATCTGTAACACTTTGCAAGATAGAAATAGCACCTATCTAGATATTTACCATCATTCATATCCTTTGTTAATAGTTCAATGTCCATGGTCTTGATCCTATCATTGGTCTTGTTGAACTCAACTGAATCTACTTTTTTATATATGTTAACCCCCTCTAACTTTAAAAATTTAGGCTGAATTCTTACTATGTCTATAAACTCATGCACGGCACCGCTGTATCGTACATTGGTATGAGACTTTATAAGTAGTATTTTGCTGAATTTGACAGTTGAGCCCTTTACAACATTGCCATAATCGTCCCATATCGCATCAACTGTAAAAATATCAATGTTATCCAGCATCGCATCCGTATTCTTCTTAAAATCATATGTAGCTACTAACTCTTCATTACCATCCATAAAAAACATATATGTTTGTTTCTTCAGAACAGTATTAGCATAATCTATTATGATATTTCTATTAGTAGAGAAGTCTATCATTTTATCATGTCTGATATGAATATCATGAGTATCTCTGTACATATCGTTTATAAAATCATATTGCTTCATGTACTTCTGTTCGCTACCTGTATCAGAGATAATTATCGTGTCGATGTATTTAGATACAGATTGAATGGACTTTATAACATTCTCCTCATTCCGAACCATCATCAAAAGAGCGTACATTGTTTATAAATAATATACCATGTCATTAATATAAAAAATTGATTTTCTATAGTACTATTACTCAGCATCTACAATATTTTACCCATGGGTACTATCGTATTTGAGCAGCTTTCTCGGAACAGATTGAATTCTAATGAAGATGAAGAATTTACGGCGATTCTGTGTACCGAGCAGATTGAAAAGTCTGCCATCAACGAGACTGCGGTGTCAGTATCAAAACAGCTCGAAATATCTGTAGATGAGTACAATAAACTTGTTTCATTGTATTCAGACCTACAAAAAGATATTAATTATCACATCGAGACAAACAACCATCTGACTCAGATGCTGACACATGAACAAAAATTATGTCGGGAACAAATTGAAATAAATACATCACTCCGCATAGGAATAAGGAGCAGAACAAACAGGCTCATTGTTCTACAAAATGAACTCACAGCACTGAGAGCCACTCGAACAGATGCGAGGGATGTTCCGCGCAATCCGACACCTCGAGACAGTGTAACTATTCGAAACGATGAATATTATCGGGGTTCACTATATGAGACACCGACATGTTCTATATGTATGGAAATTTTAAGCGATGTTGTTATAACAACACCGTGTAAACATACGTATCACAAGACATGTTTGGACTCATGGATTGATACCGGACGCACTGCCATTTGTCCGCTGTGTCGAGCTTATCTATAGAGCACTATGATGTATTATTGTAAATATATATGTACTACATATGTAGCATATATATATTTATTTTGTTTATATAAATGTCGGGTTCTATATCTGTCAAAAATGTATCATCAACCAGAGTAGACTTTACAAGTATAACGAATAATACACCTGTCACTGGTGATTTATGGCACGATGGTACATCTGTTAATTTTCAGTCATCTACAGGTAAATATGTAATAGGTGGATATGGTACATTACCTATAACTTTAAATACAAAGACAACGCCGTCTATACTTGTGTATAGAACTTCATCTGATGTAAATAATTTGAAGCTGGAAGGTGTATACGTTGACCCATCAGCAAAAACATTGACAGTTGCCACTCATTTAGTTCCAGACTGGACACAATCTAATTACTTCACAAGTATAACGGTATCATTAAAAACTTATAATATCAACTGGTTGAAACTTCAAGCATATTTGGGTTATTGTGTAGCACAAGGAAGTATATCAAAACCTGTAGTAGTTAAGTATAATAATACTACAACTGTACCCGTTGGTACATATTCAACAGCAGCCGCGTTACCCAATGGATTCATATACATGGCACCGACATCACAGGGATCATCAACGGTGTGGCATTATATAGAACCAATATCTCAAAAGATTCTAACATTTTTAGGAGTGACGACTGGGGCATCTACATCAAACGGTATCATAAATGGAGGCCAATATAGAGCATTTATATCACCAAATTATAATTTTACGTATGGTATATACATAAATACACAAACCGGAACCACTGTTACTTATACTACAAGTACAACCAGTACAACAACCCCATATCAGGGCGGGTGCGCTCATCCGAATGGTAGAATATATTTAGGAATATTATCACAAACTGTAGCCAACGGTGCTACTTTTTTACATAGTATAAATTATACATTAACTCCTCCAACAGTGAACACATTCCCATTATCATCAAGTGCCATAGGGAACGGTCATTTTACAGTAGCACCTAATGGCAATGTTTATCATATCCCGACAAGTATATCAGCAGGTACATCATTTTATTATATTTTGCCAAATGTAACACCTTCAAGTGATTCAATAGTGTCATATTCTAATACAACAGGAATAACCGATGGCACTGGATATTCTCTTGGAGTTCTAACTAGAAAAGAACATATATATTTGATACCGGGAACTCATGCACAGGCAACTACATGGCATTACATAGATACAACGAGTAATACAATAATATCATATTCGAATCCATATACATCATCCATTATAACAAATATATCACCATATACAGGAGGTATTTTGACACCCGACGGACGTATATATTTATTGCCAGATAATCAAGCGGTATCATCTATATGGCATTATATAAATACAGAAACATCTCCACCTTCTGTTGTTTCTTATATAAACGATGTATATGGCTCTACTGTTATTACTGCTACAAATCCATTTAAGGGCGGATGTTTGGATCACTATGGTAGGATATGGCTAACCCCACATAATCAGGCTACATTTTCAACTGAATGGTTGTATATACATACTGGTGCTAATGTTAATTTTAACAAGAATTACGTGTGTCATCCATTTATGAACAGGAGTTAATATAATAATAATATACATATATAGGATGTCACTTAATTCACTTGGGTCACTCAAATGTAAGACGTTAAAAAATAAGTACATAAAGCTACAAACTGTAACAAACTCGACACCTGTAGCTGGGGATATATGGTATACAGCACCGAATTTAAACTTAAGACAGTCGTCCTCGACGGTGACAATATCGACAGTAGGTGGTATATCGACATCATTTGCATCCCCGCAGGATAATAGTCTGATTATGTATAATTCGACATCGACGGCTTGGATTAACTATAAAATTTCATTCGGATTCTATCATAACACGACACTAAATTCATATATCCCTGTGTTTGAATATGTACCTGATTGGACCATTGGTAATCATGTAACAGAATGGTCTCTCATAGTATCATATTTATCATACGGAGCAACCGAATCAAATACTGCACAAAATAAGAATACAGTGGTGTTATATCCCACGGCATATTCGCTACCAGCTAATAGCATACAGGGAGGTGTATTAACTATGAATAAACGATTATATTATGTGCCAACTGCCGCAACTGCTGTTACACAGTGGTATTATATTGATGTATCAAATTCTATATATTCACATGTAGCTTATCCGACACTTGCAGCTATACCAGCATCCGGGTATATGGGTGGAGTCTTATCTAAACAAAATAATATATTCTACTGCCCATATGCTTCCACTGCAAATTCTGTGTGGCATTATATAAACGGTTCAACCAGTATAATAACATCATATCAGCAAAGTAGTATCACTTATGTGAACGGTTATAGGGGCGGCTGTTTAACATCAACCGGGTATGTTATTTTAGCACCATCAGAAAACAATACGAGTACAATATGGCATTATATCAATACAAATACAACACCTCCAACGGTTGGGACATATCAAAATACAACAGGTGTCGCGTCTCAAGGATATCATGGATGTGTCATAAATAGACAAAATCGTGTATTCCCTGTACCTTACGTGCATGGTCAAAACACCATATGGCACTATATAGATGCATCGGTTATACCCCCAGTCGTATACACATACTCTCAAAACAGTGGATACTCTGTTGTGTATACAAATTCATATACGACAGGTGTATTAGATACGAATGATAGAGTTTATATGCTGTGTGGTCAAGAAGCTATATCAAGTGTATGGTTATATGTGAATACAACAGCTACCCCTCCTACAGTTGTATCATACTCACAATCGAGCGGATTCACTCCGTCGGCTGTTGGTTCAAATATAGCATATGGGGGTGCTGTACTTTCTCCGGATAATATGATAGTATTGACGCCTGCTACTTTTGGAATAACATACGGATTGTACATAACACCAACGACTCCACCTGTCGTATATTCATATTTCAATCCACATAATCAGACAATTATAACGAGTGGGTACAGGTCAGGTGCTGTTTTATTGGATACCGGTGATATAATGATGATGCCAAATTTACAGACGACTGTATCATACTATCATTACATAAAAACAAACACAAATACACCGATGAAGCACACACTCTTAACATGTCCATATTACAATAAAATGTAATCAAGGATGAGCATAGTATGTAGAGTATGCAAAAGGTGAATTTAGCGGTTTATTTGCCATTGTATCAATATACATCCATATACTACCTACTGATGAATCTCTAGGCTGACATATTATTTTACCATCAACTGTTATAGAACCCCATTGATGTGGAAACGCTTGTGTAAATATGGAAGAATATGGATTTGGATACGACACCACAACGGGAGTCGTTCCTCTCACGTCGATGTAATGAAAATATGTATATTTGGATTGTGCCGATGGTGCGAAAAATATCCTACCAGATGGACAATATATACCCGCTCTTGAATACTGGGTGTTTATACCAGGTGCACTATTTTGACTGTACGTTTTCATAAGCGGAGGCGACGTAGTCGTATCAACATAATGCCATATCGTACTGTTTCCGTTTTGATATGGTGTGAAAAATATACGACCAAATGAATCCAATGTACCGCCGTTGTAGGCCCCAAATGTTATCGCTGTTACAGAATTTGTATATGAAAACAGTGTATTATTAGAAGTATCAAGATAATACCATATTGTTTGAGTTGCGGTAATGCCATACGGTGCATAAAATATGCGACCTTTCGTATCTATCGTACCTCCCAGAAATGCATATTGCGTCGGAAAATTAGCACCGATACCATTATTGAATGATATAACATTTGGAGGAGTAGTAGTTGTATCAATGTATACCCAAACTGTAGATGAGCAGTATACATTATATGGTGTTAAATATAACCTACCACTTGGTCCCATTACACCCCCGAATACAGACTGATTATTAGGAATATTGTACCCGCTATTCTGTGGGTATGAGACTAAAGTAGGTGGTGTCGTAAGTGTATTTATATAGTGCCATACACTTGTATTTCCTGCTACATTTGGACACAGGTACATTCTACCGTTAGCACCCACGATTGACCCGTAATACGCATCTGATAATCCGGATAACGCCGAGCCTACGGCATAGGATGCAAATACAGGAGGGTTTCGTCTGAAATCAATAGTATACCAGAAGGTGTAATTAACTATATTTATATACACAAGTCCATCGAAGCCGACCCTACTTGATGAAACGGGTTGACCGAAATTAGGTCCTATGAATGTATATACGACGGGTGGTAGAAACTCCTGTGATTGTGAATGTCTCAAATATTTTTGAAAGATGGTCCAATTACTAGGTGATACTGAATCCGTCGACAGCATCCAATTTGGTACATAATAGAAGTCGAAGCCTACTGTAAATGATATGTCGCTGATGGTTGCATTCGATATAGTATAATTTATCCATGTATCCTGTTTACTTTCATATATCAATACTTGATTATGTGTTATTGAGGTAACTGTGACCGTTGAATTTGCGATTAATCCAGCTACGAGGGCGCCACTTGGGGTCTGTACGTTGTAGCTGTTATTAAAATACCATAAATTACCATTCGAGGTTGTGCCAGGATTTGTATCAAGTATATTTATTTTTGTCGCGTTTATATTGGTGAAAGATATCGAACCCAGTGTTAATACACTCATTATATCATATATATTAAATAGATATTACATGTGTAAATAAAAAGTTTTATATAATTATATATATAACATGTGCGACGACATACAATGGGCTTTGTGTATCATAGGCTTATGCTTGCTTTTATACATTTCATACCTGAACATTAGGACGGTTCAAATGAAGGGAAATTTAGTAACAGCATATGTTACAGATCCATCATCTCAGGCTACTCTAGCCCTATTAAATAAACAAAAGAATACTCTAAATGCAGCATTTTATTCTGTTAATCCCCCAGTTGATGCTGCAAATAATAAGATAGAATTAGCCCGAAAAGCTTACAATAGACAATATGTCGTGAATGAACTATATAAAGCTGCAACTGGTGCACCTCCTGTTGATTTATTGAAAGATACTGTTACGGAATATTACAATGCGTATAATGAGCTGAATAAGGCAATGCCAGCATTGTACAATAATAGATATGACTATAATCAGACCGTCGATAGTATAGCATTTATTAATACAAAGCTATCATATTCTAGCAGTATGGATAGGTTATATAATGGTCTAAATTCATATACTTCTACTGAGATAGATGATGCAAAAAAGTTGTACAATGAAGCAGTTTTGGCATACAATGCAAACCCAGTAGATGCACTCATGCTAAATAAAAACAAAGCACTCTACAATCTTGTAGATGTTATTAGAAGTACAAAAACATTATCAGCTGACCAAGTTGCAATGATAAAAAATGTAGATGATAATAATAATGCGTACATGACAGTTATGAGAGCATACCTTGCTAAATATGAAAAACCTCCTGTTTATAAACCTATAGAAGTACCTCCATTGGTACCACCGGTTGTGTCTACCGCAAAAGCGTCACCATCATGGATACCGACGGCTGTTACGTCTGTGATGACTCAACTAGCAAAAACATTTCCGAATATGAGCGCTGCTGACAAAAATACTATATCAAAACTTTTACCTAATATAATAAATAATTTGACGGCGGATGAGCAGAATGTGTTCGGTAAATTGTATGCTAATTTGACACCAGTACAACTAAGATATATATCTAAAATTCCCACACTGCCTCCAATTCTGCAATTTATGACAATCGCGTCCTTGTCCGTTGTGAAAAATATTCCACGTTATAATTAAATAACATCCATATATAAATATGTCTGACCCGATAAATCTTTTGAGGAATACATTGAATGCCCAACTTGCGAACGGTGGCATGCCGCAATTGCCTCCCGTAAAAAGTGTCATACCTACGACATCTTTTATAGTAACATCAGTGAAAGATATTAACAATAACACACTTAATAACCTGATAAATCAAGAGAAAACTCAGGCAGCTTTTCTGAAAAATGCTCAGGATGATATGGTAAATCTGACAAATAACAGGCTCCAATATGCCAACGCCGATGGCTCATGGAAAGTTTCGTGGGGTCCTACATATAATTCTGTCAACAACAAATTACAAGCAAAAATAGTAGAGATAGTTAAGATAGTAGAAGTGAATCGTAACAGAACCACATTGGAAATTAATCTATCCAAAATGTACATGCAGTATATGGCTGACAACAATGAACTGACATCATTGAAGAATAAAATAGGCGGGTCTTATAATGACCTAGTACTACAGAGATATAAATTTATGATGACTAATGCTAAATTGTCGGGATATTGGGATTATATAAGTTATTTGTATGATAGGGACCGCAATACTACTGCGGGTAATATTGTACAACAATGGTATGTTGACCCGTATTATGGAGTAGTCAGAGACTCTGTGAATCAACTAACATACAAATCAGAGCAATTGATGAAAGATATCGACAGGATGGACTATTTAGCTGTTCAAGTTCCGATAGAGTTCAATGCACTAAAAACAATGTCATCAGAATTTGCAACAAAGTATAATATTAAAGTCTTATGATGTTCTAAATTATTTATTTTTATAACATTTATATACCATGTCGTTAACAGCACCGTCTCGCTTAACACATGCAACAAATATATACGACACCTATATTTTAATAGATAGCACCCGCTCTGATTATAGAACCAACTCTAATAATACATATATATTTCGTATCATACCATTCGGTTCTTCGAGTAGCATAAATGCGATATACGTGAACAGAATATTATCAAATGTTATGGAAATAACAGTAGGAGAATTTTATATGAAAATAGCAGCAAAATCACAGTCTATACTTATGAATAATCCTACAATATCAGATTATTTCCTACTGAATGGAGAATACATACCGAGTAATCTATCGAACCCGAATATACCTTCATTGTATCAAACCGAAGACGCGCCATCTAACGACAACGAAAATGTGACACTGATGTTAGAAATAAAGGACATAAAACGGCAGAATTTTATAATAGACGCGCTGTCTACGTATACATTTATATTCAACGCTGTATATGATAGTTCTATAGGAAAATATAAATGTACACCTGTTTTTGACAAAATAATATTATCGAACCCAATAACTCACATGGACCAGCTTGTAATTGCACTGTACAGAAATGGAACTATATTTACAAATAATGATGTATTTGTAAGCATACAGATACTTCTCGTAGCGTCACCTAATCCGTCGACTTCTGATACAGTTGAGATGTGTTTTTATTTACCTAATCACGGGTTAATAGGAGGTGATGTTATTAACATTCAGAACTTCAATATAAATCTGTCACAGTTTATAACACCAGTTATATTAAAATATGGATATGCTATCGATTATAGCAAAATATCTAGCTATATAAACAGTAGTAAATTCTATGTATCCGGCGCGTATACTACTACTGATTATATATTTATGAATCCTACTATGCCCGTGTCGTGGTATGACGTAACACTTCAAAATATAAGCAACATGGAGAATATAATATTACCTATCGGTACATGCGATTTATTTATAGACAAAAATAAATTCATTATACCAATGAAAATTAGAGGTATAAGTAATTTACAAACAAACCCTATTGTACCAGTATAAATATTATCGTCGTGCTTGTTGATTGAACGAATTATTGATAGGTCTTTGTATCCGGGGTCGAATATCCAATGGTCTGAAGTTATCAGGTGTTGACACCTGTCTCTCTCCCAACTGAGGTCGTTGTATGTTGTTTCTGGCATTTTCGCGATGTTTGGCATGTGCCGATATTACCATATTTTTGTCTATCGGTTCCATCTTTTCAAATGCAAAGGTCTCCAATATATGTCGCGTGGATGCAGCATTCATTGCTTGAATTACATGCTGAGCCGTGAATCCATTACGAATGGCAGCTCTGCATGTTGTTGTCAAGTCAACTATACTTATCACTCGCAATTGATTTATAAGAGTACCCAAATATCCTTCGACATTGTCGTGATGAATACTTACAGTAGTAGTTGTATTTGCGATTGTATGAGTATCGGATTGGGCATCAACTTCACTCACAGGAACATCCTCTGGGTCATCCCATGACCCGCTTATGGCATAAGGTTGATGTATGACATTTTCTATATTTCCGATGGTTGTATATTCCTGAGATTCGTTGACGTTAGGAGTGCCTGAACTCATTTTCTGAGAAAAACGATGCTTCTGGAACTGATTAGGTTAATATATGTGATAATATAATTCAATTTTTTATACAACTCCAAATATGAGCTTATTAACAGCAGTATTAACACAGAATAATCTATGTATCAAAATAACTGATATGATAGTAATAATGGTTATATTCAACACCGACATAGTCGTATAACGGGATATAAGCATTATGCCCAATGCTGTCAATAAAACATCCACAATAGCAAGACCGAACAGTCTATAGCTGTGCGCTCCCTCATTTGGCTTACCAAATATATCCCTGTACCTCTCAAAGAAACACATTATATATGTATATTATTTGTCAGCCATATTACTCGTAATTATATTTGACATGTACTCTAACATAATATCTATCTCATTTGAAGTATTCGTATCGCCGAAACTTATTCTAATGATACCTGGGTATAATTCGCATGGGACATCATATGCTTTGAGGACGTGACTGGCAAATACACCGCCAGTTTTACATGCAGAGCCGATACTGACCATAATACCATTATCTGACAGTAGTTTTCTTATCTTTATATTACATATATTTTTCTTACATATTGATAACAGAACTGTATTTGATAATGTATTAACCTCGGGTGATGTGATTAGTACAACTGTAATAGGTTGGAGCATTGATTTATCTTGTAGTCTCTTATAATGTGATATATACATACAAGGGAATGTATTTGTTAACCTTTCAAGAAAATAGCGCTTTAGGGATACTAAATTTATATTCTTTATACTCCTGTTGTTAAAATGCTGTAGAAATGCTGTTCTAGATGCGGCTATTTGAGCGATGGGTATAGTGCCTCCGCGTAGGTTTAATTGTTGCGTACCGTATATATGAGGAGGTAGCCCGTACCCTTCGATTAAGGAGTTTTTTATTACTAATATACCGCATCCTATGGGCCCCCCTAACTTATGAAATGATAGAGAAAATGAATCAATTCCTAATTCTGTCACATTAAAATCGCCTCTTGGTATATACTGGACAGCATCCGTATGGAACGGTATATTTTTTGTATGAGCTATGTATGCTAAATTTTTTATGTTATTTATCACACCTGTTTCATTATTGGCCATCATTACAGAAATAATGCATGTGTTCGGGCGTATTGCATTACTCAGTTCAGTTGGGTCAATCATACCGAAATATTTATCAGTAGTTCCTACTCGTAGCCTGTGACACTTATATTTATCCACATCTTCGACTGTTTTGCACAGTTCCATAATACTATCATGTTCTACATTGGATGTTATGATATGTGGAACTATTTGTTTTGCTCGAATAAATGCTCTGCAGCATGTTGTTAATATCTGTGAATTTGATTCTGATGCACCTGATGTGAACAGTATCGTGAACAGATTAATATCGAAAGAAAATTGCTTGGATATCTCGTATTTGAAGTTATCAAGTAAATTCTTGCATGATTCAGCACTCGGGTATACACTTGACGGATTACCTTTTAATGACCATTCTAACAGAGTATTTAAAGTATCTTGATTAGGTAATGTGTTAGCATTATGGTCGAAATATATCACACTCTTGTTCATTTATATAAAGAATTGAATATATTTGATATATTATATAAAATGTTTAGTTCAAAAAGATTAATGTTTCGGAAGCTTAACATGGACGATGTGGAAGCATTAACAAAAATAGTTCGTGATGAGAAAATTATGAAGAATATAAGTAATGGTAAGATATGGTCAATCAACAGGATAAATAAATTTATACAATGGAATATGAACGATAAAAATGACCCATATTTCGGTATATTTATCCGAGCTAAATTAATAGGTATTATTGGTATGTATGATACCAATAATATAAGAATATTTATAAATAAATCAGGAAAAGGATACGGTTCAGAAAGTGTATCTGCCTATATAAAACATATGAATCTTGATGAAGTATATGCGCGTATAGATGATGATAATATTGTTTCCAGACATATGTTCGAGAAGTTGGGATTTACCTACATAAAAAATGATGGAGATGTAGCAGTATATAGATATGTTAAGGAGTATGCTGAGTGATTACTCTGCGCAATGCTGCTGTCATTTTATCTTTTGTGAACCCTTCTAATGGATATGTTTTTATAAAATTTTCATTCATTATGCTGTCATGAAAACTAAACAAATCTAGGTCATCTATGGTTATCCATTTGTCGACGTTATTACTAGAAATATATCGATATATAGCATCGGACCTATCTGATGAAGTTTCTGCATTATCCAACGGCTGCAGTGATATGGATATGTTACTTAAATTAGGAAATTCGAACACCATTAGACCTATGAAAACATCTACTATATCCCTTCTGTATCGGCGTGTACTTGTTATAACGATATGTACATCGAGACGTAATATTAATGTACATACCTTGACAAGTGTAATAAAATTATGCATCAGATTACTATTAAAAATATTAGAATCTCGCATACAGAACACTTCGGGATACGTATTGAGAACACCGTCGAAGTCTAAAAAGATGTACATATTTAATATATATGCTGATTATATAATACTATATAATATATAATATGCCTGCATTTCCCAACATAAAAGATGCTGATTTTCAAGCAAAAATTGCTAAGAAATTCAGTCATTTAAAAATATTATCATACCAAAAATTTGATGAAATATGTAATCCAAAGACATATAAACATCAGAATCCGCAGTTATTTGTCGGTGAATTTATATCACCGGATACTGATTATAAGAGCTTATTAATAGTACATAAGATAGGTGCAGGAAAAACATGTGCAAGTATTCAAATAGCAGAGGCTTGGAAGCATGACCGTAAAATCTTATATGTATGTCCTGCTTCTCTTGTGGGCAATGTATATAAAGAATTGTACACCCGATGCAGTGATGATGAATATATGACCGATGTGGATAGATCTGGATTAAATGGACCGAGACGTGATATCATACTAGCAAAAGCGAACACTAAAATAGACAAATATTACAGAATAATATCATACAATAAATTTCTTACACTCATACAGGACAATGATATATCTCTGAAAAAAACAGTATTGATAATGGATGAGGTTCAAAATATAGTATCTGAATCGGGTACCATGTACAAGGCTATATCATCTTTTATAGACAAAGCTCCTGATGACCTACGTATAGTAATAATGTCAGCAACTCCTGTATTTGATAAACCTGTAGAGTTGGCACTGACTATTAACCTATTGCGACCATCTACGCCATTACCTACAGGTAAAGAGTTCAATGATGAATTTATAGAGATGACAGAAATGGGAATAAGGCTGAAGAATCAAGAGAAACTGCAGAATTTGATGCGTGGGTATATATCATATTATGAAGGCGCGCCTTCATATACGTTCCCTAAGAAAATACTCAATATTGTCGAGTGCAAGATGCACGATTTTCAGTATAAAAATTATCTAGCTGTGGATGAGAATAGAAGAGTGAAACATTCCCACGATATACTATCTCTGTCTAATAATTTTATGATAGGGGCTAGGACTATATCAAATATAGCGTTTCCAAATGGTTTGATAGAAGAGGATGGCGAAAAAAGTTTTACTAATGATGCGCTTGGCTCAAAGCTTAACAGATATTCTGTCAAGTTTCGTATGATACTTGATAACATACTTATAGCAAAAGGACCCGTATTTATATATTCGAATTTCTTAAGATATGGGGGTATTCTTATGTTTGTTAAAGTTTTGGAACATTATGGTTATAAAAATGTATTGGCAGATGGTCCAGGACCAAAACGATACGGAATATGGTCAGGAGATGAATCTATGATAGATAGAGAATATATGAAAAATATATACAATGATCCAAAGAATATCAAAGGTTCTATGATGCAAATAATATTGGGTACACCGAGCATAAAGGAGGGGGTGTCGTTACTTCGCGTGCGACAGGTACATATTATGGAACCGCATTGGAATATGTCAAGATTAGAACAGGTAATAGGACGTGCTTTTAGATACTGTGCGCACAAAGATTTACCTGAGAGAGACAGGGTAATTGATGTGTTTATATACATAGCAATCGCACCACAAAAAAGTAAATATGTTACAGTTGATGAACATATGTGGTATATAGCTGAAGAGAAAAATAAGATAGTTTCACAATTGAATACATTAATCCAAGAGGTTGCTGTGGATAGATATTTATTTCAACTCAGGTGATTGAAATCAACTTGAAAATCTGGATGAGTTTTATCTCCAAGTCTCCAGTCTCCGTATAAATTTGTAATGCTGGGATCTGCAATTTTTATCGATGATTCTATTGATTTTTGTGCTCTCACAACAAGGTCATATATACGAGCTCTCAGAAATCTCTGAATATTCACTATAAACATAGAATTACGTACGATTTGAGTATTAAATCTCTCATAACCTTCTTCTTGAAAATCTATAATGACTTGATCGCTCACTTTGAAATTATCTGCAATTATCGGCTTATATCTTGAAATATTATATAATTCAAAATATCGCATGTCCGATCCTTCCGATGGATAATATGAAAATATGATGGATTTTTGGTGACGAATTTCGGGATGTACCATTTGTTGAAATTTGCGAGAAAGGACGTTGTGGATTTTACCATCAGGACTCCTTGCCTTAATTGTCTTTATGTTATCTTTATTTATATTGAACCAAACATAAATTAAAGCCACATATACAAGAAATATACGCGCATCCGATGTCAAAAACAATGTTGGATTTACAATTAAATCCCATGATGGAAATTTTTGCATAATTAACTCGCATATAGTTTTTAACTTAATGTTAAATGCGACAATTCGACGTTTTAATGAGTCTAACTTATAAATTTCGTCGATACACATGCGAGATTTATAATTCGACAATTTCCCAATCTTAAGATCAGTGTTAATATCATCACTAGCAGATTTAATTGAGTCGGTTAACATATTCAATGAAGCATCAATACAGGCTTTAAAAGAAATGCACGCAAGTTTTTCAATTTCTTTTAATTCTTCAAAACAATAATTACACAACCCATTTAATGCATCAAAATAGCTTCCACCCTGTATAAAATTTCTATTAAGAGAGCTGCTTTTAAAGTGTGAGGCTGGTAACGTTGAATTTAGTAGAACTTTGTTCCACAGTTGGTCGTTTAGGAATCTTGGAACTCCCATATTTAATTTATCGCTACCTGTCATCATTCTAGCAATTGGAAAATACTTATCCTGCTCTGTTCTAACCATTCCGTAAAAGTATCTATCTACTAATCTATATGGATCAATCAACATACAAGGAAACGCAATATTAATATCTTTATCATCATATGATAAAGATCTCCAAGCTGTTGTTTTCATAGGATTATCTAAATTATCTTCATCAGTATAACCAAAATATGATGTGACATATCTATCAAATGCATATGAATAATTATATATATTTGCGAGTGGTATATGTCGCTGCATGGCATGTACATTAATTGGGAAGATGTTTAGCTCAAGAATTGCTCTAATCATATCCTTTGCATCTATTTCATTATCGTCAGATTTCTTTTCATTAAATCTTTTAACAATGTTTGATATATTATTATCTATATTAGGCGAAGTAATTTGTTCCATAAGGGATTCCAATATTAGACCATCAGATCCTATAAATGCATGTTGGTCCATTCTTACGGATCCGGGATCCGCAATTATGTTATATATTTGTTTCCTTGTAAATCCACCTATTGTGTCACCACCTGTTTTACCTATTTCCATGGTAACTCCGCGTTGCGGTTGTTTGGTAAGATTACCCTTAGCAGTGTCCATCGATGTATGAACATTTGTAACCTCTTTATCTAATTTAGCAATGTGATCATTTAAGTTCTTTATTTTTGCTTGAAGATTTTTGATTTTTGTGGTCATATCGTTAATCTTTTCATGGCTTATGGTGCCATCATTATGAGATTGAGCGACGGCTGCTTTTAGCTTATTAGTTTCATCCTTCATCTGTTTGGTTAATCTTTGATTTACATCCTTCATGTTGTTAATATTTTTATTAAATGCATTACGTAAGCGGTTCAGCTGTTTATCATCAAATTTTAGAATATGCAAGATGGAATATATAAGAGTGTGACCTTCTTGCATTTTAAACGCTAGGTCATCATATGAAGTTGTGGGGTTGGCCGCTTCTTCGTAGAATTTTACAGCGCCGTTTAAATTAGCCACCATTTTATCCGTAATAGCAACCTGTTCGATTGGTGTAAAATGTATAGTAATATTCATATTTTTTAATCTATCCGTAATACGTTGCAATTTCTCGGAAGCCTCATCTATAGCTTTTTCGTCAATATTTGACGTTTGGTCAGCATCATTACCACCCTTAAATATTTGCAAATGGTGAAATTCTGACATAATTTCGTTCTTTATACTTTCACCAAGTATGTTTAATTGATGTTTCTTGGAGTTGTATAAATGGACCATATACATATTTTCCATATCGGTCAGATGATTTATGGCTCTTGATATGGTGTCATTATCCGCATCATTTTGCATGGCAGATTCCGGGTATATTATGGATCTACCAAATTGTAACGATTTATGTTCAGCGATTGTCATGTTACTGTATAGCAATAAACTATTAACATACCTAATAAGAGGTAGTATATTATTTACACTCGCAGTATAAATAGAGGTATCTATATTTGAAAACTTGTCAGATATTGAATTGTACATTTCGACGATTTGTATCGGACCTGATATTATCTTGTCTGTAATATCATTATCATAATACATTAATGTTTTTATACCCCTTTGAAACATAGATTCATCGGTACCTATCTCTGAAAATATATCATTAATTCGCAATGATATATCTTCATACTGTATCGAATCAATTATTGTCATATTAATGTAAGATAATGGCAACAATGGGGATTTATTATATGAATCTTTAAATTCTTGTATGAACTTTGGTTTAATCTGCATATATATCGATTGTTTGGGTACTTCGCTATGAATTTCATTTAACATTGATAATATCGTATTACATACGTCGTCGAATCCTAAAACCATATCCGTAAGTTTTCTTTTACCAATATTTTCTTCGAACGGTAACATTTGATTTGTTATTTTATCTGAAATCAGTTTATAAGTTTCGGTAAGCACATAGAAACCATCGCTCTCGTCGAGATTGTGGTTTTGATGATAATCAATATCTTCACTCTCTACCGATGCTACTAATGGATATTTACCGGTTATATTATTAATATTTGTTCTTTCTAAATCATTACTTAAAAGTTGAAGCATTTCACGAACATTTTTTATCTTGTGCTTTATAACTTCAAAATATCTTATATACTGTGGTATTTTAATTGCCATGTTATCCTTCATACCATCACTCAGATCTGCAAATGATGATATCATGTGCGTTATATTTATTTTTGTTGACGAATCTTCATATCCTAAAAATTGTAACAAAAGCGCGTTTGTTTTGGTTATATATGTAGTTGAATTAGAGGGTGGTAAGAATATTTTTAATAACTCATCTCTATATTCGTTAAATTTACTATAAACATCATCATTATCAACACCATCATATATATCAATATATGTGTTATTTATTGATCTAACACTGGTAGCAATTTTTCCCTGTAATAATTTTCTAATTACAGGTGCATATATTTTACGTGTAAATGTGTCATAAAATGACAATAACATTTCATGTAAACCATAATTTATTGCCCCAAATATATTACTACAATGTGTTTCATTTAGTTCCAGCATATAATAAACATTATCTTTATCTATTCCAAATAATGGACATTTTTCATTAGATTTACTACAATCATAAATTAAATTATATAATCTACTTCTCTTGAAGTTGACCAAATTCATAGTATACGGTCTATCTATTCTAAATACTATTTCATCGCAGATTAAATTATATTGACAATTAGACTGATCCTTACCTACTCTTGCGTGATATGCTTTATTAATAAATGTAAGTACCTTATCCAGTAGAGGTTCCTCTAGTTTCATAACTGTGTTTTCTTCGGTGGCTTGTTTGACAAACATATCCATAAACAATGAGTCAAGCGTGTTAATATTCAGTAAATTTACGCGATTGTTATCTTCACCGTCGTATACTTTAATTATATCATTTTTAATATGAGGTTTCAAAAGATCCATATAAAATCGACAATCTTTTATTGTATCCCTTATATGCAAGTGTAATTTATCCATATTGAAATATACATGATTTTTCACATGTTTTGCATTTTTAGATCTATTAACAGTCAGGGTTGTTATATCGCTGAATTTGTAATGCATGGATTCAAGTATGGATATTAAATATGAATCTACACATTCCCAATCGGCTAATGATATTGCGGCTCTGATAAATTCATCGACCGTCACATCTAAACGAAGTCCTTCAACTTTATTTCTAAAGGAATCATTTATTTCACCAAATAAATGAAGAGATATAATGGTGCAAATATATTGAAAAAGTGGCTGCCTATTCACCGCACCAGCGTGATCAACATGAATATTACTATCTGCCGGATTACCAATACTGTCCAGAATACCGCCATCAATATATTTTGACAATATATTAAAATTAATATATTTTTTTAGTATCGTATCTGTATCAAAATACATTATGTTATTAAAATATGTTAAGAGCGTGGTATAAAGAATTCTGAGAGTCTGTACTGAAAATACAACAGTTTCATGAAACATCATATTAATCGCATCTATTCCATATAAATTTAAATCTTTTGCAAGTATCATATTGGACACGGCCAGTACTTTGTCATCATTAGTTCTACAGTTATCTAGTATAGTTTTATAATTCTTAATTTTTATCGTATAATCCAACAAATCCCTCTGAGTGTCATCCTTCATTTGATGCTCATTTATATTAGACTTATTTGATGCAAAAAACTCATCAAATTCTTTATCTATACTTTTTCTAAAAGTATATAGAGTGTCAAGCAGAGGGTATGGCATAAATTGTAAATCCCCATCTATTTTGTATCCATCCATATGGGTTTCCATGCGTTTTAGTAGTTCTTTTTTCTTTTTATCCATCGTTTTCTGAAGATCTATACTTAATCTATCTGATGGAGCTATCAAACTATCCAATGTTTTTTCCACATTGAGATCGACACCGCTACCGATATCCAAAGAAAGTTCCTCGCCCCAATTCGACTCGGTGTTGATAGAACTTTTTTCTACTAAATTCTTCCTCATTTCTTTTTCTATATTAGCACCCTTAACAAGCATGTATCTTTTGTTAATTTCATTAACAAGTGCTTGTACTGCAACTGTCAGAAAATCCGGCTCCTTGGAGTATTTTGTATATATTTTATTAATTTCTCTCAATATATTCATCATCTCAATATTTGAAAACGGACCATCTGTCCTCTGAAATATTAATTTAATAAGTGGCTGGAATATACTTTCAAAATCAGCTATAATCGAAATAAATCTTAGTGTTTCATTTTTATCGTTGTAACCATCTGCTCTTATAAATATTTTCTTATAAAATTGTAAATATTTAACAATATAATAATACAAACCAACTGCGTCTGAATTAACTTCTACAGGTGTTCTATCATAGAAATCGACACTTCCACCAACTATTGATCGGATGTTATACATAGTAGAATGCGACGTTGATGTGTTCATTAAACTAGCTAGACCTAAATTAGTTAATATTTTACTGGCAATCGATTTTAGTGCACATGCGAATAGTTTATCCTCCATTTGATAAGGACTGCCATATAAATTAGGTGTCATAATAAGCTCATTATCCGGATATACAATCATATCATTCGGTTTATCATAAAAGTCCCAAAGTGTGTATGTATCTTTTAAATACATATCTTTAGGAGCAAATCCCCCCTTTACTGAATTGTCAAGTGCATTGATATTCAGCGCGATTAATCTCGTCAATCGGCTCCCATCCCCACAGAGATAACACTCCGGGCGATCATGTGTCTGATGGCAATTATTGTAGAACTTCTCTATATCATTAATATGGTTTATGGGGATTAAATTATAAGAGAACACACCAATCTTATTTACCAGAAGACTGCGTATAGTGTCGATACTCATCATGTACAGAATGAAGTTTTTCAGTATGACATTATTCTCATCACAAGTATCAATATTATTATTAAATACATGATCATTTATAATGAAAGACTTGATACCATTAACTTGACCGTTGTGGCCATAGTTAAAGTCGGCCTCAATTTTAACGCCACCATTATTAATTATTGATGCAAATTTCGCAAAAATTCGGATTATGCATTCGGGAAACTTATAATATTTTAATAGAGTATCTAACTTACCATTTATTATGTCATGTGCAATTGTCGTGACCACAATGTCATCGATTATATGACATGCGCTGGTAGATTCATCATTCCTCAAAGTCGAATCATCATCATCCGAGTCGGAAATCTTCAGATCCTCATGTTTTGTGCCAGTACGTCCATCACCAATCAAAGCAGATTCTGCACCGTCGACCGGTTTGGGAACCGTCAGATCCTCATGTTTTGTGCCAGTACGTCCATCACCACTGAAAGCCGATAATAACTTGTAAATATTATCAAATTTATTAATAATATCGCCACGGGTCCCATTTATAGTGTTTAACCTATCGAGTATGTCAACATCTTCTGTATGTTTGAAGATACTATTTACTCTTTCCATCAAAACATCTATCAGAATTTTATTTGTACTGCTGTCATGCAACATCGTGGAGCATTGTTTTTTATTAATTTTTAAATGCCTATTGCCATGTATATAAACATAGGATCCTATTAAAATATTCCATAAACTTAAACATCGATCATAAAGCCAAAAAACAGTATTAATGTCATAAATCTCCACTGTGTTGTTCTCGAGCCCATCCATGATATTATTAATAAATCCGATTGATATGGTCATTAATCTAAAAAACTCAGCATAACGCTCTTCCATAAATGATACAACAGTGGCTGCAATGTTATCATCTTTACGTGCTGCATCAAAAACTTCATCAATATGCGAGTACGTATTTAACACACAATGTATCTCATCATTGATATTATGGATCTCATCATTCGTCCCATTATCATATTGATACAATTGCGAATATAATTCTTTAAACGCCTCCTCATCTGTATCGATATCACTAAACTCTAAAACATTCACCTTTAGGATTTTCAATGTTCTATAAAGTAAACGACTCGCCAAATCTAATATTAATAAAGTATAATAAAACTCTTCTGGCATTTTAACTTCGGTCGATGTGGAGGATTGTAAAAAGGTAGATGAGGAATGAGGACCAGATGTACCATGTTGTGGGAGTGTGGGATGTGGCGGTGTCGGACCGAAAGGTGATGGGAGATAT
>JACCDW010687780.1_pt1 | contig 36335 bp, 33 predicted proteins | sample 7449781 | NCBI WGS metagenome assembly JACCDW01 (sample SAMN15323449, study PRJNA562643) | freshwater metagenome | isolation source: river surface water | place: USA:Blue River Watershed | collected 2017-08-18 | reverse complement strand
AGTTCCGCGCCTTCGCGGTGGCAGGCTTGCGCAATGCCGTAAGCGATCGAGCGGTTGGACAGCACGCCGGTGATCAGCAGTTTTTTACCTTGCAAGAATGCCATTCGGGACTCCTTAATGAAACCGTGGCCGGCGCGCTGCCGGCGAAAGGCGCCATTGTATCGTTTTCGATATCCAGACAGTCACCTCCCGCAGGCCGGCAGGCCGTCTTCGCCGAAACCCGCTATCCTTGGCGGGATTTTGCGTACGGCTCACTAGCCCGATTGTTCAGCCTGAACCCTGGCCCGACTGAAATCCATGCCCAGCTATATCGCACGCGTCCTGCATGCCGCTGCCAACCGCGCAGTGGCCAAGCTCAAATCATCCGTTGCCGGCTTCGCTCGTGCAGCGACTGTCACCAGCGCCGCCCGGGCCGCAACACTGACCATCGTCACCGCCTTGACCGGCGCCGCGCCGGCTGCGCATGCTGCGCATGCGTTCTCGCTGTATGACTCGCCGAAGTACCCGCCCGGCTATACCCATTTTGCCTACCTGAACCCGGACGCGCCCAAGGGCGGCGAGATCTATCTCGCCAACCCGGATTCGCGCACCAGCTTCGACAAGTTCAATCCGTTCTCGATGAAGGGCGTGGCCGCGGCCGGCGTCTCCAATCTGATGTTCGAATCGCTGGCCATTACCTCGGCCGACGAGATCGCCACCATGTACGGCCTGCTGGCCGATGACATGCAGCTGGCGCCGGACCGTATGGCGATGACTTTCCATCTGAACCCGCAGGCGCGCTTCAACAACGGCGACGCCGTCACCGCCGAGGACGTCAAGTATTCCTTCGACACGCTGGTGGCCAAGGGTGCGCCCCAGTTCAAGATGATTTACGCGGACGTCAAGCAGTGCGTGGTCATCGACGAGCGCACCGTGCGCTTCGATTTCAAGAGCAAGAACCGCGAGCTGCCGCTGATCGTCGGCGGCATGCCGGTGTTCTCGCGCAAATGGGCCAGCGGCACGCCGTTCGACAAGATACAGCTGGTGCCGCCGGTGGCCAGCGGTCCCTACCTGATCGAGCGCTGGGATGTGGGCCGTTCGATCAGCTTCAAGAAGAATCCCGCGTACTGGGGCAAGGATCTGGCCGCACGCCGCGGTGCTTTCAATTTCGAGCGCATCGTCTACCGCTTCTACAAGGATGATGTCGCGCGACTGGAAGCCTTCTTGGCTGGCGAATTCGATGTCGTGGTCGAATACCGTGCCAAGAACTGGGCACGCATGTACAAGGGCCCGAAGTTCGAGAATGGCGAGATCATCAAGAAGACGCTGAAGCACTCGAATGGCGCCGGCATGCAAGCTTTCGTGATGAACCTGCGCCGGCCGATCTTCCAGGACCCGCGTGTGCGCCAGGCACTGGGGCTGGCGCTGGACTTCGAATGGATGAACCGCCAGCTGTTCTACAGCCAGTACGTGCGCATCGATTCCTTCTTCAGCAATTCCGAACTGGCTGCGCGCGGCGAGCCGACCAAGGGCGAGCTGGCACTGCTGGAGCCGCTGCGCGACAAGCTGGACGCGGCCGTGTTCGGCCCGGTCCCGGTACCGCCGCGCACGGATGAACCATCATCCTTACGTGCCAACCTGATGAAGGCGCGCGACCTGCTGAAGGAAGCCGGCTGGACGTATCGCGACGGCGCGCTGCGCAATGCGCAGGGCGAGCCTTTCGTATTCGAGATCCTCGATGACCAGTCGGCGCTGTCGCGCATCATCGCCGTCTATGTGCGCAACCTCGAAAAGCTAGGCATCCGCGTCAACCAGCGCACCGCCGACTTCGCGCTGGTGCAGAAGCGGCTCGAAGAATTCGATTTCGACATGACCAGCCAGCGCTTCCCCGACGTGACCAGCCCCGGCAATGAAATGTTCGACATGCTGGGCTCGAAGGCCGCCGATGAAAAGGGCTCCAGCAATTACTGGGGCCTGAAAGACCCGGCCGTGGATGCGCTGGTGACCTCGCTGGTGCGCGCCGAAACCCGCGCCGAACTGGTGTCGGCGGCGCGCGCGCTGGACCGGGTGCTGCTCAACAAGTACATCGTGGTGCCGCACTGGTACTCGGCGACGCATCGCGTGGCCTGGCGCAACCGCTTCGGCATGCCGGAGGTGATGCCCAGGTACTACCAGGCCGACCCGTATGTGATTTCCAGCTGGTGGCAGGCCAGGCCACGGAAAACCGATTGACGTAGTGATCAGATAAGCAAACGACACTGGATCCCGGCTTGTGCCGTGATGACGCTCGCGAGCCGAACAGCGCCAAATTCGTCATCCCGGCGCAGGCCGGGATCCAGCGACTATCAATCCGGAGCAAGGTATTGCCGATGAATCTTTGGTCTTACATCCTCAAGCGCATGCTGCTGATGGTCCCGACCCTGCTGGGCGTGATCGCGATTACCTTTGCCGTGATCCAGTTCGTGCCCGGCGGCCCGGTCGAACAGGCCTTGATCGAATTGAAGAAAGGGCAGACCGGTGCCGGAGAATCCTCCGGCGGCGGCGCGTCCGAATACCGCGGCCGGCAGGGCGTCGATGCCGAGCGCGTGGCCGAGATCAAGGCGCTGTACGGCTTCGACAAGCCGCCGATGGAGCGCTTCTGGCAAATGCTGAAAGGCTTCGCGAAGTTCGACCTCGGCCAGAGCTTTTATCACCATGAAGACGTATGGCAGCTGGTGAAGTCCAAATTGCCGGTGTCGATCTCGATTGGCTTGTGGACCTTCTTCCTGACCTATTTCATCTCGGTGCCACTGGGCATTGCGAAGGCGGTGCGCGAAGGCACACGCTTCGACAACATCAGCAGCATGATCGTGCTGGTCGGTTATTCGATTCCCGGTTTCGTGCTCGGTGTCGCGTTGCTGGTGCTGTTCGCCGGGTCGAGCTTCGTGCAATGGTTCCCGCTGCGCGGACTGACCTCGGATGACTGGGAAACCCTCAGCACCTTCGGCAAGGTGAAGGATTACCTGTGGCACATCACGCTGCCGGTGCTGGCCTCGGTCGCCGGTTCCTTCGCGGTGATGACCATGCTGACCAAGAACACCTTCCTCGAAGAGATACGCAAACAGTATGTGATGACGGCGCGTGCCAAGGGCCTGTCCGAGCGCACGGTGCTGTACAAGCACGTGTTCCGCAATGCGCTGATCCCGCTGGTGACAGGCTTCCCGGCCGCCTTCATCGGCGCCTTCTTTGCCGGCAGCCTGCTGATCGAGACCCTGTTCTCGCTCGACGGGCTGGGCCTGCTGTCGTATGAATCCGTGGTGCGGCGCGACTATCCGGTGGTGCTCGGCACCTTGTATCTGTTCACGCTGATCGGGCTGGTGGTAAAGCTGCTCGGCGACCTCTGCTATGTGTGGGCCGACCCGCGCGTGCAATTCGAAAGTCTTGCGCAATGAGTGACCTCATCGACAACATGAAAACCGGCACCATCGCAGCTGGCGGGCAAGCGGTGGGTGCTGCCGTGCCGGCGCAGACGAATCCTGCTGGCTGCGACAACGGCGCGGCATTGGCTTCACTGGCACCCTCGGTATCACCGGGCCGTCGCGTCTGGTTGCGCTTCCGCGCGAACCGTCGCGGCTACTGGAGCCTGATGATCTTTTGCGTGCTGTTCGTGCTGAGCCTGGGCGCGGAGCTGATCTCGAATGACCGGCCGCTGCTGGCGCGTTACAACGGTCAACTGATGTTCCCGCTGGTGCGCGACTATTCCGAAACCGCGTTCGGCGGCGACTTCGACACGCCGGCCGATTACCTCGACCCCTTCATACAGCAGCAATTCCGGAAGGACGGCAACTGGGCGATCTACCCGCTGAATCACTACCGCTACGACACGCTGAATTACTTTGCGAAGGCGCCCAACCCGGCGCCGCCGACCGGCGACAACTGGCTGGGCACCGATGACCGCGGCCGCGATGTGTTCGCGCGGCTACTGTACGGCTTCCGGGTATCGATCCTGTTCGGTCTCGCGCTGACCGTGACCGGTGTGGTGCTGGGCGTACTGACCGGCGCGATACAAGGTTATTTCGCCGGCAAGACCGATTTGCTGTTCCAGCGCTTCATGGAAATCTGGGGCTCGATGCCGGAGCTCTACCTGCTGATCATCTTCGCGTCCATCTTCGAGCCCAGCACGCTGTTGTTGCTGGTGCTGCTGTCGCTGTTTGGCTGGATGGGCTTGTCCGACTATGTGCGCGCCGATTTCCTGCGCAACCGTAATCTCGACTATGTGCAGGCCGCGCGTGCGCTGGGCCTGTCGAACTGGCAGATCATCTGGCGCCATGTGCTGCCGAACAGCCTGACGCCGGTCGTCACCTTCCTGCCGTTCCGGATGAGTGCGGCCATCCTCGCGCTGACCAGCCTCGATTTCCTCGGCCTCGGCGTGCCGCCGAACACGCCCAGCCTTGGCGAACTCCTCGCCCAAGGCAAGAACAACCTAGATGCATGGTGGATCGCGCTGTCGACCTTCCTGGTACTGACCGTGACCCTGCTGCTGCTGACCAATATCGGCGATGCGCTGCGCAATTCGCTCGACGTGCGGAGGAAGGCATGAGCACCGACCTGAATCGTGACTTGGCATCCCACCCGAATGCACAAGCCGGGCAGGGCGCTGCGCTGGTGGATATCCGTAATCTCAGCGTGCGCTTCGGCGACGCGACCGTCGTCAGCGACGTCAGCTACCGGATTGCATCGGGCGAGAAATTCGCGCTCGTTGGTGAGTCCGGCTCCGGCAAGACCGTCAGCGCGCTGGCGATGATGGGGCTGCTGCCCGACGCGAACATCAGCGGCCATATTCGCTTTGCAGATCGAGACATCCTGGCCATGCGCGAGCCGCAGCTGCGTGCGATGCGCGGCAAGGACATCGCGATGATCTTCCAGGAGCCGATGACGGCGCTGAATCCGCTCTTCACGATTGGCAACCAGATCGCCGAAGTGCTGATGCTGCATGAAGGCATCAATGCCCGCGCCGCCGCGCTGCGCGCCGTCGAGCTGCTCGACAAGACCGGTATTCCCGAGCCTGCGCGTCGTGCGCTCGCGTATCCGCACCAGCTGTCGGGCGGACAAAGGCAGCGCGCGATGATCGCGATGGCGCTGGCGTGCAAGCCGCGCCTGCTGATTGCCGACGAGCCGACCACGGCGCTTGACGTGACGATACAAGTGCAGATTCTCGAACTGCTGAATCAGCTGCAGCGTGAGGAAGGCATGGCAGTGCTGATGATCACGCACGACCTGAACCTCGTGCGCAGCTTTGCCGACCGGGTCGGCGTGATGCAGCAGGGCCGGCTGGTGGAAACGGCGGACACCGCAACGCTGTTTGCGCAGCCGCGCGAAGCTTACACGCAAAGACTGCTGGCCAGCCATGCGAAGCGCATGGTGGACGAGGCCGTTGGTGATGGTGCGCCGCTGCTGGAGGCGAAAGACGTGCGCTGCAGCTTCGGTATTCGTGAAGGCTGGTTCCGCGAACGCGAATTCGTCGCTGTCGACACACTCAACCTCGGCCTGCAGCGCGGCGAAACGCTGGGCATCGTCGGCGAATCCGGTTCCGGCAAATCCACCCTGGGCATGGCGCTGTTGCGCCTGTCGGTGGCCCGCACCTCGGGCGACATCCGTTTCGACGGGCAGGCAGTGAGCAAGATGGACAGTGCCTCGCTGCGACCTTTGCGCGCGAAGATGCAGGTGGTGTTCCAGGATCCTTTCGCATCGCTGTCGCCGCGCCGGACCATCGAGCAAATTGTCGGCGAGGGCTTGGCCTTGCATCAGCCGCAGCTGTCGCCGCAGGCCCTGCGCGAGGCAGTCGCTGCTGCGTTGCAGGAGGTTGGGCTGTCGCCGGCGATGATGGCGCGCTATCCGCATGAATTCTCGGGCGGCCAACGGCAGCGAATTGCGATTGCGCGCGCGCTGGTGCTGAAGCCCGAACTGATCCTGCTGGATGAGCCGACCTCGTCGCTCGACGTATCGGTGCAATACCAGGTGCTGGAGCTGCTGGCGGCGCTGCAGAAGAAGCATCGCATCGCCTACCTGTTCATCAGCCATGATCTCGCCGTGATACGCGCCATGGCGCACCGCGTGCTGGTGATGAAGGATGGGAAAGTGGTGGAAAGCGGCCCGGTGGCCCAGGTATTGAACGACCCGCGCGAGCCGTATACGCAGCGGCTGCTGGCGGCCGCCAATTTCAAGCTGGTGGCCTGAGGCGTCGGAGGCCTGGCCTGGCCGGCGGCATCGCGTTGCCGGCCTTGCTTCAGTCGTTATGCCGACGCTTGTGTGCCGGCGCGACCTTCTTGCTCTCGTGCGGCGAGCGGACTACTTTCTCGACCTTGCCCGACTTTGCCGGCTTGTCGACTTTGCTCGATTTGTCGGCCTTGTCGGCTTTTTCAGCCTTGCCGCCCTTGCCTTTCTTCGGCGCCTTCACTTCCAGCTTCAGGCTCTGGCCGGCGGACAGCTTGTCGCCCTTCAGGTCATTCCACTTGCGGACTTCGTCGGCCGTGACCTTGTAGCGCGCGGTGATGCTCGCCATCGTGTCGCGCTTGCCGACCTTGACGGTGATCTTCTTGCGCGGCGGTTCGTCCGGTGCGACGGCCAGCATCGCATTGTCCGCGACCTCGACGCCGATGTCCTTGTCGGCCGCTGCCGGTGGCTTCGGCACCAGCACGGTGGAGCCGGCGGTCGGGTGCATGTTGGGCGGAATCGCGTTCGCCTCGCGGATCACTTCCGGCGTGGTCTTGAACTTGGCGGCGATGGTCTCGATGCGTTCGCGCGCGGCGGTGACCTTGTGCGCCGTCCAGCTGGACAGCGTCTTGGTCCACTTCGACAGGTTTTCCTTGAACTTCTCCGCATTCAGCTGCGGCAGCAGGATCTGGGTCTTCTCGCTACCAGTGATCACCGGGCGATTGAACTGCGGGTTCAGCGCCTTGAACTCTTCCATCGGCAGCTCGGCCAGCTGGGCCGCGAGTTTGACGTCGATGTCGCGCGTCTTCTTGATCGATACGAAGTAGGGCTCGTTGTCCACCACCGGCAGTTTGATGTTGTACTGCGCGGGTGCGGCAATGATGTTCTTTACTGCCTGCAGCTTCGGATAGTAATTGCGCGTCTCGTTCGGCATGAAGGCCGACAGGCTGTTGTAATCGGTCGGCAGCCCGCGTGCCTCGGCCTTGGCGATCGCGCGCGCGACCGAGCCTTCGCCCCAGTTGTACGCGGCCAGCGCCAGCTGCCAGTCGCCGAACTGGTTGTACAGCTTCTGCAGGTAAGTCAGCGCGGCGCTGGTCGAGGCCAGCACATCGCGCCGCTCGTCGCGGAACACGTTCTGCTTCAGGTTGTAGTCGCGGCCGGTGCTGGGAATGAACTGCCACATGCCGGCGGCCTTCGCGCTCGAATACGCCTGCGGATTGAAGGCCGACTCGATGAAGGGCAGCAGCGCCAGCTCCATCGGCATCTGGCGTTTTTCCAGTTCCTGCACCACATGGAACAGGTAGCGCGATGCGCGCGTGGTGGTGCGCTGGATGTATTCCGGGCGCGAGCTGTACCAGGTCGTATGGTTGGCAACCAGCGGATTGTTCAGGTCGGGAATCGCAAAACCCTTGCGGATGCGCTCCCACAGGTCGAACTGTGCGAGTTCAGCGTCGGCATACGGCGCATCGAACTCACTCGGGCCGAGACGCGGCGCATCGGCGGCGTAAGGATCGACGGTGGGGTCGGCAGGGGCCGGAGCCGGGGTGGGCGCGGGCTGGATGCTCAGGTCGTTCGCCCGGGCTGCAGTCAGCGTCAGGCAGGAGAACAGGGCGATGGATACCAGCTGGGCGATTCGGGATTGCTGCATTGGCCTCGAAAGCTAACGGCAGGCACAGGTGCGCGCTGACCGTTCCAATTGAATTCGCGCAAGTGTAGTGAGGGGGTGCAAGCCCGTCAAGCGGAATTACTGAATTGAATTGTAGATAAATGCAAGATAGCGGAAGTTTGCCTGCGATAAAGGCAAATTCGCTATCGATAATTGTTTTTCCACTCGCGAAGGGCCGCAAAGGCGGCGATCGGGTCTTCCTCGGCCAGTTTGCCTTCGTTTCTGAGGGTGTTCGTGATGCCCGGTTCGCGGTAGCGCAGGAAGGGATTGGTCGCTTTTTCCAGCGCCAGTGTCGACGGCACGGTCGCCTCGCCGCGCTCGCGCATGGCCATCGCATCGGCCAGCCGCTGTGCCACGGCCGGGTTACCCGGTTCGGCGGCAACCGCAAAGCGCAGATTGGAGACCGTGTATTCGTGAGCGCAATAGACCCGCGTGGTGTCGGGCAGCGACGCGAGCTTGGCCAGCGAGTCGGTCATCTGTGCCGGGGTGCCTTCGAACAGGCGGCCGCAGCCGCCCGCAAACAGCGTGTCGCCGCAGAACAGCCAGTGCTGCACGGGTGCAGCTTGCGCAACATAGGCAATGTGGCCCGCCGTATGGCCGGGCACATCCAGCACCGACAACGCCAGCCCGAGCTCGGGCAGCTGCACCGTATCGCCCTCAGCCAGCGGATGGGAAATGCCCGCAATCTTTTCGCGCGACGGGCCGAACACCGGTACTTGCCAGTGCTTCAGCAAATCAGCGACTCCGCCTGCATGGTCGCGGTGATGGTGAGTGAGTAGAATAGCGGCCAGCTTCAGGTGCTTCGCCGCCAGCGCGGCCTCGATCGGGGCGGCGTCGCCGGGGTCAACGACCGCAGCATGCTGGTGGTCGTGGATCAGCCACAGGTAATTGTCGGCAAACGCCGGCACCGCAGTAACTTGCAAGGGCTGTATCACGGACATGGGCATCGACCGACAAGACCAAAATTCGATTATATCGCTCGCTCCCTGGTTCGATACGCCGGCCGGCGCCTACGCGCAAGCCTGGGAGCAGGCGCGGCTGGACGAGCTGACGGCCGACATCTTTGGTTTCAATGCCGTGCAGGTGGGCTTGCCGCAGATCGATGCGCTGGCAGCCAACCGGATGCCGAATCGCTGGGTGACGGATTCGGTGTATCCCGGGGGCGAAGTGCGGCAGCTGAATGGCGAGCGGCAGGTGGTGCTGGTGCACGACTTTGCCGAACTGCCGTTCGCGACCCAGAGCCTGGACCTGGTGGTGCTGCCGCATGTGCTCGAGTTTGCGGCCGAGCCGCATCAGGTGCTGCGCGAAGTCGAGCGCGTGCTGATCCCGGAAGGACAGGTGATCGTCTGCGGCTTCAACCCGGTCAGCATGTGGGGGGCAAGGCAGGTAGCGGGGCGACTCACTGGTGCGCACTTCCTGCCGCTGCACGGCGAGTTCATCAGCGTGCCGCGCCTGAAGGACTGGCTGAAGCTGTTGAACATGGAAATCAACCGCGGCCACTTCGGTTGCTATGCGCCGCCGTGCGCGACCGTGAAGTGGCTGCAGCGCTTCGCCTTCCTCGAGAAGGCGGGCAACCGATGGTGGCCGTATCTGGGCGCGCTGTACATCGTGCAGGCGATCAAGCGCGTCAAGGGCATGCGACTGGTCGGGCCGGCATGGCAAACCAAACGCGCCGGCGTGACCGTCGGCGTGCCGGCGGCGAACCGGATGAAAGAACACGGTTCGGCCAATTCGATCGACTGATCGGCGGCTTCTCCGATGCATTGATCAGGTCATCGATGCGCGCTTTGATCGCGCGGTCGACGAACTTGACGATGTGAACGGCGAAGTCCTGACGTGGCCGACCACAAGACAAGGCAAAGTGAAAGCAATGGACAAGATAGAGATCTACACCGATGGCGCCTGCAAGGGCAACCCGGGCCCTGGCGGCTGGGGCGCGTGGCTGATCGCCGGCGAGCATGAGAAAGAACTGTGCGGCGGCGAACTCAACACCACCAACAACCGCATGGAACTGCGCGCCGTGATCGAGGCGCTGAATGCGCTCAAGCGCCCCAGCGATGTAGTGGTGCACACCGACAGCAAGTACGTACAGCAGGGCATCAGCGAATGGATCGAAGGCTGGAAGAAGCGCGGCTGGCGCAAGGCCGACAAATCCCCGGTGCTCAACGTCGACCTGTGGCAGGCGCTCGATGAGGCACGCCAGCGCCACACGATAGAATGGCGCTGGGTGAAAGGCCATGCGGGCCATACCGGCAACGAGCGCGCTGATCAGCTGGCCAACCGCGGCGTCGAGATGGCGCGGCGCGGCGTCGCTGCCTGAACACGGAACATGACAGCATGAGACAGATTGTCCTCGATACCGAAACCACCGGCCTGAATGCGCGCAGCGGCGACCGCATCATCGAGATCGGCTGCGTGGAAATGGTCAATCGCCGGCTGACCGGCAACAACTTCCATTACTACATCAACCCCGAGCGCGATTCCGATCCGGGCGCGCTCGCCGTGCATGGCCTGACGACGGAATTCTTGAGCGACAAGCCCAAGTTCGCCGAGATCGCCAACCAGTTCTGCGAATTCGTTCGCGACGCCGAGATCATCATTCACAATGCGGCGTTCGACGTCGGCTTCATCGATGCCGAGTTCGAGCGCCTGGGCTTGCCGAGGTTTGCCGAGCATGTGGCGTCGATCACGGACACGCTGGCGCAGGCGAAGGAACTGCATCCGGGCAAACGCAATTCGCTCGATGCACTCTGCGACCGCTACGGCGTCTCGAATGCGCACCGCACCTTGCACGGCGCGCTGCTCGACTCGGAGCTGCTGGCCGAGGTCTACATCGCGATGACGCGCGGGCAGGACAGCCTGTCGATGGACCTGCATGTGGATACCGAGGCGGGCGCCGGCGGCGGCGCAGGCGTCGCGCTGGCCGACATCATCCTGCTGGGCCCGACGCCGGAAGAGCTGGCCGAGCACCAGGCGCTGCTGGACGGCCTGGACAAGGACGCCAAGGGTTCCTGCTTGTGGCGCAAGCTATCTGAAGCAGCTTCTACAGCAGGAAATTGATCTCCGTTCGTAGTTGTGCCATAATCTTGGTCTTGCCCGGGAGGTTAGCTCAGGGGTAGAGCGATCGCCTCACACGCGATAGGTCGCTGGTTCGAAGCCAGCACTTCCCACCAAAATACGAGAAAGCCGGATCGATGTCATGTCGATCCGGCTTTTTTCATTTCCTGGCCTGCCGCGCAGGCCTCCCTGCGGAGGCTGCGCTAACGGACATCAGACGCGGCGCTTGCGCGCAATCGCAGCGCCTGCACGCACGGTCTTGTGCCCGAATTTCTTTGCGATCCTGTCGATCGACGGCGTTTCATCGCGACGTGGACGGCGCGCGGACGCAGCCGCCGACGCGGCCATGTCCGAACGCGGCACCAGATGCATGGGGCCGTTGCCGATCAAATCGCTGCGGCCGATGCGTTTCAGGCCTTCGCGCAGCACTTCCCAGTTCTCCGGGTCATGCCAGCGCAGCAGCGCCTTGTGGAACTTGCGGATCTTGCCCAGGCGCGGCGTCTCGACGACTTCCGAATCCTTCGAGATCTTGTGCAGCGGGTTCTTGCGCGTGTGGTACATGGTGGTAGCCATCGCCATCGGGGTCGGCAGGAAGGTCTGCACCTGGTCGAGGCGGAAATCGTTTTCCTTCAGCCACAGCGCCAGGTTCACCATGTCGTCATCGGTCGTGCCCGGATGCGCGGCGATGAAGTAAGGGATCAGGTATTGTTCCTTGCCCGCTTCCTTCGAATACTTGTCGAACAGCCGCTTGAAGTCGTAATACGCACCCATGCCCGGCTTCATCATCTTCGACAGCGGGCCGTCTTCCGAATGCTCGGGAGCGATCTTCAGCAGGCCGCCGACGTGGTGGGTCGCCAGCTCCTTCACATACTCGGGCGAACGCACCGCGAGGTCATAGCGCAGGCCGGAGCCGATCAGGATCTTCTTCACGCCCGGTATCGCGCGCGCCTTGCGGTACAGCTGGATCAGCTTGCCGTGATCGGTATTGAGATTGCTGCAGATGCTCGGATACACACAGGACAGCCGGCGGCAAGTCTCTTCGACCGCCTTGTCCTTGCACGCGAGCCGGTACATGTTGGCGGTCGGCCCGCCGAGGTCGGAGATGGTGCCGGTGAAGCCCTTGGTCTTGTCGCGGATCAGTTCGATCTCGCGCAGGATGGACGGTTCGGAACGGCTCTGGATGATGCGGCCTTCATGCTCCGTGATGGAGCAGAAGGTGCAGCCGCCAAAGCAGCCGCGCATGATGTTGACCGAGAAGCGGATCATCTCCCACGCCGGGATATGCGCCTTGCCGTAGGCCGGGTGCGGCGCACGGGCATAGGGCAGGTCGAACACGTAATCCATCTCTTCCATCGCCAGCGGCAGCGGCGGCGGGTTCAGCCAGACGTCGCGCTCGCCATGTGCCTGCACCAGTGCGCGCGCATTGCCGGGGTTGGATTCGAGGTGGAAGACGCGCGATGCATGTGCATAGGAGATCGGGTCTTCCTTCACCGTTTCGAAGGCCGGCAGGCGCACCACGCTGCGCGCGCGGATTTCCTTCATCTGCGCCATGCGCTCTTCGCGGCTCAGCAACTTGATCGGCACCAGCTTGGCCTCGGCCGGCTTGTCGCCGTCGCTGCCCTCGGTACCGCAGGCCTTCGGATCCTTCTCCTTCATCTCGTAAGGATTCGGATGCGCATCGATGCGGCCTGGTGTATCGACGCGGGTCGAGTCGACCACGCTCCAGTCGTCGGCCGGCAGCCAGCCGCGCGGCACCATGAAGGCCGTACCGCGCAAATCACGAATGGACTTCACCGGTTCGCCGGCAGCGAGGCGGTGCGACAAATCGATCAGGGCGCGCTCGGCATTGCCGAACAGGAGGATGTCGGCCTTCGAATCGGTCAGCACCGAACGGCGCACCGTATCCGACCAGTAGTCGTAATGCGCAATGCGGCGCAGGCTGGCCTCGATGCTGCCGATGACGATGGGCGTGCCCGGATAGGCTTCGCGCGCACGCTGCGCATACACCGTCACCGCGCGGTCGGGGCGCTTGTTCGGCTCGCCATTCGGCGTGTACGCATCGTCGGAGCGGATCTTGCGGTCGGCCGTGTAGCGGTTGATCATCGAATCCATATTGCCCGCGGTGACGCCGAAATACAGGTTCGGCTTGCCGAGCGCACGGAAGGGTTCGACGGATTGCCAGTCAGGCTGGCTGATGATGCCGACCCGGAAGCCCTGCGATTCCAGCAGGCGACCGATCAGCGCCATGCCGAAGCTGGGATGGTCGATGTAGGCATCGCCGGTGACGAGGATGATGTCGCAGCTGTCCCAGCCGAGCTTGTCCATTTCCGCGCGCGACATCGGCAGGAAAGGCGCGGGCTTGAGCCCCGCACGGTAGGGGGCAAAGGACTTCAGGTGACGGGGTACGGCGGACATGCGGCGGGCCTTGCAGGATCAAGGTCGACAGTATGCCAGCGATGGGCGGGAGGCGTCGGAGTTGTAATTCTGCTTACCCCCGGTATTGCTTACCCCTGGTGCTGGCTCCCTCCGCGCCACTCCCGCCGACGGTTTCCCTGCCGGCTCGCAGTGAGCGGTACTCCCACGGGCTGCGCGCACCGGCCGGGGTGGCGCTTATTTGAAGGGATTGTCGACGTTGTCCGTGGGGCGCAGTTCGATCTGCTCGGGCAGGTCAGTGGCCGCTTCCAGCTGCGCCAGCGTCGCATCGAGTACAGCCTTCAGTTCGCGTGCCCGTTGCAGGCCAGTCTTGTCGCGCGTGATCGCCAGCGAACCGTACAGTTCGACCTGGTCGACGCGGTTCTCGATCGTCAGCTCGCCGATGCTGACGGACTGGCTTTCATTCTGGAACGGTTGCAGCGTGGTGCTCATGGGCGTCCTCCGGTTTCGGGCCTGTCGTTTCCTTCGTCCCCGTCATGGCCGTCACTTGCGGCCGCGGATGCGCGGCGACGGCAGGTTCATCACCGTTTGTTTCGCGCTGGCCGACAGTTTCGGGAATACATCGATCTTCGCACGCTTCTCGAGCTCGGCGACCGATACCACTTCGTAATTATCGCCATCGGTATTCGGCGCAATCCATGCCGCCGCTTCATGCGTGGTCGGGTCGAGCACGGCCTTGAACACATGGGTCGGAATGAACACGCGGCCATTCAAGCGTTCGACCTTGTCGCCCTCGAAGATGGGGCCGGTCACCACATAGAGCTCGCCGCGCACATTGGTCAGGTGGCGCGTCGCACCCTCGATCGCCGACCACAGCACCTGATTGTTGTGCCGGTTTTGCGGCACGATGTTCGCCAGCGAGAAGCTTTCATGCTGCGCCTGCTTGGTCGGCATATCGGCCGCCGGGCTCATGTGGCCGCGGTCGAAGCCGGAACGCGCATAGTCGGACAACTGCGCGCGATAGCTGTCGGGCAGCGCCTCTTCGGCATGGAAGCTGTCTTCGCGCTTGACCTCTTTCGCGCGCGCCAGACTGTCGCGCGTCAAATGCTCGGCCGACCACAGCGGCGTGCGCGACACGCCGGAATACATCACCGCGAAGGCTTCGTAGCACAGCCCAACCGTGCTCGCCTGAAGCGCCGGCCGCGTCAGCACCGGCGGCGTCTTTTCATGGAAGATCGGCAGGCAATTCGTTGTTTGCGCCGCCGCCTCGGGCAAGCCCTTGTTTGGCGACACCGCCAGCCAGGTGCCGAGGCTGGCGACGGTCAGCAGGATCGCAAGTAATTTTTTCATGCGTGTTCGTCGATCTGGTCTTGCAGGTTCAGAATGACGCTTGCCCCAGAAGTTCATGCAAGGCAGACATCTATCCTCCGATGCCAAGGTCATACCGGTCATCGAATATTTGGTAGACAAAATATTTGGTCAGCAATTCTACCGGTCCGACGTGAGCTTTCTGGCAGTCGCCCTGTCAAAACGAGATTGCTGGCAGGGGGGCGTGAGATGACGCGAGGTGGCGTGAGTTGGCGCGGAGTGGCACGGTGGCATTGCTGAAGAACCGAAGGGAGGCAGGACGCCTTCTGGCCGACAAGCTCGCGGGCACGTTCGCAGGCAAGCTGGAAGGCAAGCAGGCCGTTCGGTCGGACGCGAGGCCGAACGCAGCCCCTGTCTTGCTGGCCCTGCCGCGCGGCGGCGTGCCGGTCGCCTTCGAGATGGCGCAGCGACTGGGCTTGCCGCTGGAGCCGCTGGTGGTGCGCAAGCTGGGCGTGCCGCATTACCCGGAATTCGCGATGGGTGCCATCGCTGCCGGCGGTCATTGCATGATCGACCGCGAGCTGGTGCAACGGCTACGCCTGTCCGAAGCGTCGGTATCGGCCGCGATAGCCAACGCCACGCGCGAACTACAAGAGCGAGAGCAATGTTATCCGGCCAGCATGCCGCTGGCTTCGCTCTCGGAGCGGCCCGTCGTGCTCGTCGATGACGGCATGGCGACCGGCAGCACGATGCTGGCCGCGATCAGGGCGTTGCGTTCCATTCCTGTCGGCGCCATCACGGTGGCCGTGCCCGTGCTGTCGCGCGAGGCGCTCGAGAAAGTCGCCGCACTGGCCGATGCCGTGGTCTGCCTGCAGCAACCCGAGCCCTTCGATGCCGTCGGGCAGTGGTATGCCGACTTTCGCCAGGTCGAGGTCAAGGAAGCCAGCGATCTGCTGCGGCAGGCACAACGCTTGCACGCACCGGCGCCATCTGCTGCGGCCGCCGAACACATCCCTTCCCACTGACAAGGAGAGCATCGTGGAATATCAGACACGTCGCCAGGCTTTGCCCTGGATGAACCTGCTCGGGGGCGTCGCCCTTGGCGCGCTGGCCATGTATGTCGCTGACCCTTCGCAAGGACGTCGGCGTCGTGCACTGTTACAGGACAAGGTCAGCAGCGCGACCCATCGCACCTCGAACCTGGTCAACCAGACCATGCGCGATGCCAAACACAGGCTGGCCGGCCTGCAGGCCGAGGCGATGCGCGCGATCTCGTCGCGCGACGTCAAGCCGCTCGACAACCATGTGCTGGAGGCGCGGGTGCGCTCGCGCCTCGGGCGCGCGATGCCGGGCCTGCGTGGCATTGACGTCCGTGCCGATGAAGGCGTGGTGACCCTGTCGGGACACATCGAGGATGAAGCGGCACAGCGCCTGCTCGATACCGTGGCCGCGATCCCCGGTGTCGAATCGGTGCGCCATGATTTGCAGTTGGCCGAGGCACGCAGCGGCCTGCTGTCGGGCCTGCTGGCAGGGCGCAGCACCCTTTGGGTGGCCGGCGCGGTCGGTGCAGGCGCGCTGACCTGGTATGCGCTGTCGCGCCGCCAGCCGCTGGGCCTGATCGCCGCCGCCACCGGCCTCGGGTTGATGGCGCGCGGCGGCGGTCTGGGCAGTTGGGCCGGCCGCGAGAGGGGGCGAGGCGGTTATACGGGTAGCGCGGAGGGCATGCATGCCGGCGAATCTTCGGCTGGCATCGAGGCGCAGCGCACCATCGAAATCGCCGCACCGCCGGAGACGGTGTACGACGTCTGGAGCCACTACGAAAACTTCCCGCATTTCATGTCGCACGTGATCGAAGTGCGCGACCTGGGCGGCGACCGATCGCACTGGGTCGTGCAGGGGCCTGCCGGCAGCGAGGTGACGTTCGAGTCGGTACTGACGGCAGCCGAGCGACCATCGCGGCTGGCCTGGCATAGCCAGCCTGGCGCCGAGGTCGAGACCGAAGGCCTGGTCGTGCTCGAGCCCTCGGGGGCGGGCACGCGCGCGACCGTGCGCATGTCGTGGCGGCCGCCGGCGGGCAGCGCCGGCAAGGCGCTGGCGATGCTGACCGGCGTCGACCCTGAAAGCGCGCTCGAGGATGATTTGCGGCGCATGAAGCAGTTCATCGAGCGCGGCCTGCCCACGGGGGAGGGTGGTGCCGCGGCCAGCAGCGCCGCCGGCAGCACAGGTTCGACCGGCGGCAATGTCCTGCATTGAACTTGGTTGTGAAGCTGTCATCCAATCGTGGCCGGGACGGTCCGGGCAAGGATGGCGGCAACAGCCCATCAATCACATTCATTCGAGCACATTCGACGACAGGAGTGGACCATGATGCAAGCAGATGAAGTCCGGCAGCGCTTCTCGCAGATAGAACAAACCATCCACCAGGCCAGCCAGGCTTGCGAGCGCGCAGGCAGCGGCATTCCTTCGGAACTGAAGAGCAGCATCCAGCAGCTGGATCAGCAATCGAGCAAGGCCAAGCAGCAATTGCAGCAAGCACAAGACCAGCAATCCATCGTGCAGTGCGTGGACCAGCTCGAGGAGCTGGGCGACAGGGCCAAGGCGGCCTGCGAGAAGGGCGGCAACGTCGACCAGCAGGTCAAGCAGGCAGTGCTGCAGGCACATCAGGAACTGTCACAGCTGAAGCACCAGTTGCACTGAGCGCGCATCCGTCGCACACCAGGCGCACATCAGGCGCACATCAGGCGCACATCAGGCCAACATCAGGCGCGCACTGAACAGGCATGCCACCGCGGCAGGCGAGCGCCTGCCGCGGTTTTTTGCAGCCTCCGGCCCGTGATGCATAAGGGCGTGCCGGATTGGATTATCATGCTCCGGCCGCACACAAAAACAACAGACACCACAATACGGAGACATGCATGGCGGAGGAATATCCGCTGCTGTGGACGCCGAGCGCCGAGCGCATCGCCAACAGCAGACTGACCCATTACACGAACTGGCTGGCGCAACACAACCAGCTGCGCTTCACCGACTACCAGCATTTGTGGGACTGGTCGGTCGACGACATCGAGAATTTCTGGCAATCGATCTGGGACTATTTCGATATCCGTAGCTCGCAGCCCTATCAGGAAATCCTGTCCACGCATGCGATGCCGGGCGCGCAATGGTTTACCGGCAGCCGGCTGAATTTTGCCGAGCAGCTGTTCCGCTTCAATCTGACGGATGACACGGCCGACAAGCCGGCGATCGAAGCCGAGTCCGAGACGCGTGCGCCAGTGACGCTGAGCTGGCGCGAACTGCGCTCGCAAGTCACCTCGGTTGCCAATACATTGCGCGCGCTCGGCGTGGGCCCGGGCGACCGCGTCGTCGCCTACCTGCCGAACACGCCCGAGGCGGCGGTCGCCTTCTATGCGTGCGCCAGCATCGGCGCGATCTGGTCATCCTGCTCGCCCGACATGGGTACGTCCAGCGTGCTGGATCGTTTCCGCCAGATCGACCCCAAGGTGCTGATTGCCGTCGATGGCTATCGCTACGGCGGCAAGGACTTCAATCGCCTGGACGTCGTGCAGACCATGCGCGCCGAACTCAAGACGCTGCAGCACACGGTGCTGTTCCCGTATCTGGATCCGAGCGCCGATCTGGCTGCGGGCAGTGGCCCGGGCGAAGGTGCAGGCGACGTACTGCGCTGGCAGGACCTGTTCACGCATCCGGCCGCGCAGGCGAACCCGATACACTTCGAGCAGCTGCCGTTCGACCATCCGCTGTGGATCCTGTATTCGTCCGGTACCACCGGCATGCCCAAGCCCATCGTGCACGGCCACGGCGGCAGCCTGCTGGAAACCCTGAAGGGCCATGCGCTGCACCTCGACCTCGGCGAGCAGGACCGCTTCCTGTGGTTCTCGACGACTGGCTGGATCATGTGGAATTCGCAGATCACCGGCTTGATGGTCGGCGCGACGATCTGCATCTACGACGGCAACCCGGGTTACCCGGACATGGGCCGGCTGTGGCGCTTTGCGGCCGACCACAAGCTCACCTTCCTCGGTGTCGGCGCGGCCTTCTATGCGAATTGCATGAAGGCCCATATCTCGCCCAAGCAGATCGCAGATTTGTCTTCGCTGCGTTCCGTCGGCTCGACCGGCTCGCCTCTGGCGGCCGAGGCCTATCACTGGATTTATCAGGAAGTGAAGCAGGACGTGCTGCTGGCCTCGATCAGCGGCGGCACCGACATCGCAGCGGCGTTTGTCGGCGCCTGTCCGAACCTGCCGCTGTATGCAGGCGAAATGCAATGCCGCTCACTCGGTGTGGCCGTGCATGCGCTGGACGACAACGGCAAGCCGCTGATTGATCAGGTGGGGGAACTGGTTGTCACCGAGCCGATGCCGTCGATGCCGCTTTACTTCTGGAACGACGCCGGCAACAAGCGCTACCTCGAAAGTTATTTCGAGCACTACACCGGTTTGTGGCGGCATGGCGACTGGATACGCATCACGCCGCGTGGCGGCGCAGTGATCTACGGCCGTTCGGATGCGACCATCAACCGGCATGGCATACGCATGGGCACGGCTGAGATCTATCGCGTGGTCGAAGACTTGCCCGAGGTGCTGGACAGCATGGTGGTCGACCTCGAATACCTGGGCCGCGAGTCATGGATGCCGCTGTTCGTGGTGCTGCGCGAGGGCATCACGCTCGACGCGGCACTGGAAGGGCGCATACGCGAACAGATCCGCACGCGGCTGTCCGCGCGCCATGTACCGAATGACGTGATTCAGGTCGCCGAGATTCCGCGCACATTGACGGGCAAGAAGATGGAGCTGCCGATCAAGAAGCTGCTGCTCGGTCAGCCCATCGAGAAAATCGCGAACCCGGATGCGATGGCCAATCCGCAATCGCTGCAGTGGTATGCGGCATTTGCGGCTAGCCGCAAGGCCGCTTAAGTGTCGAGGGCGCCCACGATCCAGCCTTCCAGCGGATCGTGCGGCGGCAGCCCGTAATTGTCATCGCGCCGCTGCCAGGCCCATGCGGCCAGCAGCGCGCACAGCACTGCATCCAGCAAATCGCCACTGCCATCATCGAGCAGCGCCTTGCGGTGTCGACCCGCATCGAGCTTCACCTGATGCGGGTAGTCACCGCGCTCCACCGCTTTCACGATCTCCAGCCGCGCAGCACGCCGCTCCGGCGTCTGCATCGCGACCGCATCGTTCTTGTAGGACGCGCGCGTGATGCTGCGCGCCACCAGGCCCGGATAGGCTTCGAACGCAATGCGCTGCGGGTCGCCTGCATGCATGCCCGGGATCGTCACATTCGCCTGCAGCAGCAGCGGCGCACCTGCGTGCAGCATGTAGGCCACCGGCGGGTTCACCCATTTCATTGATGACGACGAGCCGGCGACCAGATCGGTGGCGCGATGCAGGAACTTGCTGCCCGCCGGGCGCGCATCGCAGACGGCCTTGAAGGTGTCGCGCAATTCCGCGCGCGTGAGCGATGCGTAATGCCGTATCAGTGACGGCCAGTCGGTCGGCCAGCCCAGCAGCGTGACCAGTTCACGCGGCAGCGAGAAGGGGAAGTCGAAGCCGCCCAGCCACGGGCCGGGGCGGTCCAGCCATGCAATGAAGGCCGGGAAATCGGAGAGCGTGAGCAGGCCTTGCAGCCTGAAGGTGTCGCCGTCCAGCGTGCCGGACGCGATGGTGATGCCTTTCCTGCTGCGCGGCGCCGACGTGAAGTCGACGCCGTGCAGCAGGGGCGAGCTCGTCAGTGACTGGCTGGCGTCAGGCGCCGGCATCCGGCAGCACGACGTTCACGTCCAGCACCTCGAGGTTGCCTTGCTTGTCGAGCGAGATCTTAATGTCCTCGGGATTGACCTTGACGTACTTCGAGATCACCGCGATCAGTTCCTGGTGCAGCGCCGGCATGAAGTCCGGGCCATTCACCAGATGGCGCTCACGCGCGATGATGATCTGCAGGCGTTCCTTGGCGGCGGTGGCTGACGTCTTTTGCTTGCCGCCGAAGAGAAAGGAAAACAGGTCCATCTCACTTGCCTCCGAAGATGCGCGCCAGCAGGCCGGGCTTTTCATACTCGGCAAAGCGCAGCGGGCGATCCTCGCCGAGGAAGCGGCCGACCACGTCCTTGTAAGCCTCGGACACGTCGCTGCCGTCGATGTGGATCGCCGGGTTGCCCTGGTTCGATGCCTGCAGCACCGATTCCGACTCGGGAATGATGCCCAGCAGCGGGATGCGCAGGATTTCCTGCACGTCTTCGTACGAGAGCATCTCGCCATCCTCGACGCGCTTGGGCGAGTAGCGGGTGATCAGCAGATGCTCCTTCACCGGCTCGACGCCGGTTTGGGCGCGGCGCGACTTGGCCTGGATGATGCCGAGAATGCGGTCCGAATCGCGCACCGACGACACTTCCGGGTTGGTGACGATCACGGCTTCATCGGCGAAGGTCAGCGCCATCACCGCGCCGCGCTCGATGCCGGCTGGCGAGTCGCAGACGATGTATTCGAAGCCCGAGGCCTTCATCTCATCGAGGATGCGCTCGACGCCGTCTTCGGTCAGCGCGTCCTTGTCGCGCGTCTGCGACGCGGGCAGCACGTACAAGTTGTCGCAGTGCTTGTCCTTGATCAGCGCCTGGGTCAGCGTCGCTTCACGGTTGATGACGTTGATCATGTCGTACACCACGCGGCGTTCGCAGCCCATGATCAGGTCGAGATTACGCAGGCCGACGTCGAAGTCGATGACGGCAGTCTTGTGGCCGCGCAGCGCGAGGCCGGAGGCAAAGCTGGCACTGGAAGTGGTCTTGCCCACGCCGCCCTTGCCGGACGTTACGACGATAATTTTTGTCACGAAAAACTCCTTGCCTGAGTTTTGGAAATGAATTCGGTTTACTTCATCGGAATCGACTTGATGTCGAGCCGATCATCCTTGAGCCGCACCTGTGCGGGCTTGCCGGCCAGCTCTTTCTGCCAGCCCTCGTCGAAGGTACGGTACACACCGGCGATCGACACCAGCTCGGCTTCCATCGCCAGCGAAAAGATGCGCGCATCGGCCTGTCCGGTAGCGCCTGCCAGTGCGCGGCCGCGCAGCGGCGCGTACACGTGGATGCTGCCATCGGCGATCACCTCCGCGCCCGGGTTCACGGTGGCCGTCACGACCAGGTCGGAGCCGCGCGCATAGATGCGCTGGCCGCTGCGCACCGGCATGTCGACGATCATCGTCGGCAGCGGCTGCGCTGTCGGTGCTGCGCCGGCCGGTGCCGGAGCAACGGCAGCAGCGGACGCTGCCGCGGCCGGTGCAGGCGCTGCGGCTGGCACCGGCGCCACTGCCGGTGCAGGCTCGGCCACCGGCGACGGTGGCGAGGTCAGCTCGAAAGGCTTGGGCTGTTCGACGCCATCGATCGACAAGCCGTGCGAGCGGATCGTGTCCTCCAGCGCAGCCGGCGCATTGCGAACGGCCACCGGGTTCAGGCGATGCTGCTTGAACAGCGCTATCAGTTCCGGCCAAGCGATCTTGCCAGCCTCGGCCGGCGGCAGCGGGGCCAGGTCGATCAGCGTGAATTCGTCTTCGAAGTAATCCGGCGTGCCGCCGGTGATCTGCGCCAACGCTGCCGACAGTTTGGCGGGGTCGGTGTCGCCCAGCAGGGCTGCAACGGCGACCACGGTAGAAATCTTGATTTCCAGGGGCTTCCTGGCTTGGCTTTTTGACATACGGTCCCGGTCATTGACGGCCGACCGAGCATCGGGTGGCTGCTGTCGGGGCAAGGCCGCGCTTGCCGGGCGGTATTATACCCGTCTCCCCCTCGGGAAACCGGCTTCCTGTGCCCCCGGCCGCCTACGCAAACCCTGCATCCCGGCGCATTCCTTCCTGCGCCCCCGCGTTCAGCCAGCTGATGGCCTTCGGCCTGCCCCGGCAGCAGGCTGGCAGCTGGACCGCCGCTTTGCTTCGCAATTACCCGAAGCTGTCTGCATGGTTTTGTGAACTCTCAACGTCCGGCAGGCTTCGAATGACAAACTAGATCGATTCACCCTCACCCATCGATCGCAAGGAGTCCGAAGATGCGCAGCAGAAGCCAGCAGCACCATCCGATGGTGGATATCGTGCAGTACCAGCTTGAGGCATCGATGCAGCTTGCCGATGCCGTATTCAGCGGCACCGAAAGAATCGACCGCGCGATGCTCGACGTGACCCATCAGGCGGTTGACCGCCAGTTGAAGTTTGCCCGTGCCGTCACCGATTTCCGCGACCCGTCCAAGGTGGCGGAATTGCAGGTCGCGATGGCGGGACGGCCGGAAAAGGCGATGCAGGCCCAGCAGGAGATCATGTCGGCGCTGGTCGAGATCCAGGCCGAATTCGGCAAGTCACTGCGCGACTGCATGGAAAAATGCGGCGAGATCGCCAACGAGCGCGTGGCCGGCACGGCCACTGAGGCGCGTGCGGCCGTTCCCGAAGGCGGGATGCCCAATCCCTTCTTCGGCATGATCTCGGTCTGGGAACAGGCCTTTCGTGAGGCCAGCCGGCTGGCAAGCCAGAACATGATGGCCGCCAGCAGCAGCGCCGAGAGTGCCGCCAACCTGGCGCGCGAAGCCGTCACTGCGGCCAGCGAGGCCGTGTCAGGCAACGGTCATGCGCACCACCCGTCACATGCGCATGAAGAACACGGGCCAACCCGTCGTCATCATCGACGCAAGTAAGGCAGGACCGGGCAATATATGGCATGGCAAGACATGGCGTGACACGACATGACATGACATGACCAGACAAGGCCTGCCCACACGCGCCGTTCGGGAAAAGCGTCGCCGGCAAAAACTTCGTCGGCGAAATCTTTGCCGGTAAAAACGTCGCCCGAAAAAACATGGCCCGCCGAGGCGGGCCATGTTTTCTACTGGCGCTGGTTACAGTGCCGGAATGGAGTTGAGCTCGGGATTGCCCGTGACCGGCATACGTGCTGCAGCCGATGGCACCGGCGTCGAGGTGCCTGCAGCCGCTGCGGCTTCGCGTGCACGCTTGCCGGCAGCCTTGGACCGCGAGCTGGACGGCGGCAGGCGTCGCAGCGTACGCAGCGCATCGATGTCCTTGATGCCAATCGAGCGCTGGTCCACCGTGATCAGGCCGATCTCGTTGAAGGCCGACAAGGTGCGGCTCACCGTTTCCAGCGTCAGGCCGAGGTAGCTGCCGATTTCATGGCGCGTCATGCGCAGGTTGAACAGCTTGCTCGAGTAGCCCATCTCCGCAAAGCGCTCCGACAGCGATACCAGGAAGCGCGCAACGCGGGCCTCGGCCGACAGCGCGCCCAGCATGCTGACCATGGCCTGTTCGCGCACCAGCTCGCGGCTCATCACGCTATACATCGCATGCTCGAGCTCGACATACGATCGGCCGAGCGCCGTGAATTTCTTGAAGGGCAGCAGGATCAGGTCGCAGTTCGACAGCGCCACCGCTTCCGATGCATAACGTTTGGTATGGATGCCATCGACGCCGAACAGGTCGCCCTTCATCGGGAAGGACAGCACTTGCTCGTTGCCGAATTCATCGATCAGCACCGTCTTCAGGAAGCCCGAGTGCACGATGAACAAGGTATCAAAAGGCTGGCCGATGGTGTGGATACGCTGGCCGGTCTTGAACTGCACGTGCTGGAACAGGAATTCTTCATCATTGACCGACGGTGCTGCCGGGATGCGGAGCAGTTCGCACAGCTCCTTCAGGTTGGACCACAGCTTGCCTTGGCGTTGCCAGCCCGCCTCGCTCGCGTTGGCGTGAATGCTCGTACTTCCGGTGTCAGCGCGGAGTTCCGAAATGGATGTCGAGGTCATGGTCATCTCCTGGTTTTGTGGACTTGAACGAATGAACAAAGGGACTCAACCATGCGCGAGGTTTTGATCGCCGAGCCGCTGCAGGCTTCGGGGACTGCCAGGTGCTTGCCTGGCATGACTTCGTCACATCGTGCTGCTAATCCCGATGTCGCTGAATCAATGGCGCATCGCCTTCTCCGGTTTCTGCACGTCATGCTCATTGCGAGTTGCTAGTATCACGATCCAAGTTCTTCAAATCCATCGGGCTTGCCTGAATGCTTTTTGGTGGCGAGCCGAGCTTTGATCGGGACTTTCCTAGCGCCTCATCCTTGCTCTTCATCAGAGCGATCACAGCTTGTATTTATCAAGCAAACCATGCGCCATCGCGTACTGCACCAGCTCTGCCAGCGAGGGCGTTTCCATCTTCTGCAGGATGTTTGCCTTGTGCGTGCTGACTGTCTTCACGGACAGGTGCAGCAGCTCGGCGATATCCGTCACCGACTTGCCGGTCACGAGGTAGTTGAAGACCTCGAACTCGCGGTTCGACAGCGACTTGTGCGGCTGGTCCTGGCGCGTTGGCATTGCATCCATCGCCAGCTGCTCGGCCACTTCCATGCTGATGTAGGGCCGTCCTGCGTGTACCTTGCGGATCGCCGTCACCAGCTCGGCGCCCGCGCTTTCCTTGGTCATGTAGCCGTGTGCGCCGGAGCGTATGGCGCGCGCCGCGTACTGGTCCTCGTCGTGCATGGTCAGCACCAGCACGGCGAGCTTCGGCGCTTCTTCCTTGATCTGCTTGATCAGGTCCATTCCGCTCCGTCCCGGCATCGACAGGTCCATCACCAGCACGTCGAATGCCTGTTTGCGCACCAGCGCCATCACTTCGAATCCGTCGCTTGCCTCAGCGACTACCTCAATGTCCTCGGCCTTGCTCAGGATGTGCTTCAAGCCTTCGCGCATCAGGGCATGGTCATCCGCGATCACGACGCGGATCATGTCCGCTTGCCCTCGGTCGCCTTGCTGTCGAACCCGGTGCGATCCACCTCAGTTCCCCTGCTGCGGCCGACGGGCCATCGAAAATCTGGCATTCATCACGTTTTCCCGTTAGTAACAAATTGGCAACATTATTGTTAAATGTATCAGCTTTTGAACGATGCACCTAGATGATTTGGATCAAAAACAGCGTGTGGAATGAATTTTTATGCTCTGTCACACTGTTTAATTTCTATAGCGAAACGGATCCGTATCCGTGCGGGAATTTTTTCGTTTTCGCAGGGGAATAACGCTCGCTGATAGACTTCGTGTGCGCAACTTTTTTGCTGCACATCAAACGCTCAACACCAGTCCTACCTCATCACCACGACATGAACATCCAGCCCGGAGAGATCGGCCACATCATTCAGCTCGCTATCGCGCCTGTGTTTCTGCTCACGGGTGTGGGTACCAACATGCTGGTGCTGACCAATCGCCTCGCGCGCATCATCGATCGCTCGCGTACGCTGGAAGAGAGGCTGGAAGCGCCCGACGGCGATGCGCCGGACAAGGAGAGGGCGGCGCGCGATGAGTTGCAGGTGCTGTTCAGGCGCGCGCGCAAGATCAATCGTGCGATCTTCCTGTCGACCACCTGCGCGCTGTTGATCTGCATGGTGGTGGCCGCGCTGTTCGTCACCGATGCGCTGGACCTGAGACTGGCGTCGGTAATTGCGGGAATGTTCGTGCTGGCGATGGTGTCGCTGACGGGCAGCTTCATCTACCTGCTGAGGGAAATCCTGCTGGCCACGGACTTCATGAACCAGCAGGCGAAGTGGCACCGACCGGACTGAGGGCTGCCGGCGCGATTGCGGGTGCGGGGATAGCCGGCTCTGAGAGAACGGGCCCGGGGACGAACCCTGAAGGGAAAGCTGACGGAGGAAGGGCCGCCGCTACCTCCCGATAGCGGCGGTCAAGTCAGACCGAGGCCAGCAGATCGCAGGTGGCCTGGAACAGCGGGTGCGTCGGTTCGCCGAAGGCGTCGCAGATGGTCAGGTGGTTGTAGCCATCGAGCTTGACCTCGCCGCGATGTGCGGCTTTCCATTCCGATGCGATCAGCGCGGTCTGGCGCTTGAATTCGTCGGACTCAAGATCGCCGACCGAGGTAATGAACGGCGTCGGATGCGATTGCGGCATGCGGCCCGGCGACAGCTTCAGCGCGCTGTCCGGGTTCAGTTTCAGGTCCACATTCACGAATTCGGTGTGCACGACCGGGTCAAGGTCGAACAGGCCCGACATCAGCACGCCGCCGCGCACCACGTCCTTCGGCAGCGACGCATCCCACACTGGCCAGTGCGCCGCCATCATCATCGCCGCCAGGTGACCGCCGGCCGAGTGGCCAGCCACGACGATGCGCTGCTTGTCGAACTCCAGCCTTTCTGCATTCTTGTACAGCCAGGCGATCGCACGCAGCTGCTGCAGCACGATCTCGTCGATGCTGGCCTCGGGCGCAAGCGTGTAATTGGTCAGCGCGACATTGAAGCCGGCGCGACGGTAGCCCGGCACGATGTAGGTGAAGTCGGACTTGTCGAGCGAACGCCACCAGCCACCGTGGATGAACACCAGCAGCGGCGCGCCCGGACGATGCGCCGGGTAGAAGTCCAGCCTTTCCTTGGCCGCGTCGCCGACCGGAATGTCGAGCAGGCCCGCATGCGTGCGTCGCACCAGCGCCGAATCACGCTGCCAGCGCTCGAAGATCTGGGGGTGGTCGGGAATGCCGGCACGGGCGTTGTACTGTTTGTTGTAGTACGCGGACTTCTCCGCGTCCTTGTGGGCGACGTGTTTGTCGTGCTTGGCGGTCATGCGGCTGCGCTCCCCGGGGTTTGTGATTGTTTTGCACGAGTGTAGAGCATTTTGACCCGGGGGCAGGGAAGATGGCCGGCCTGGGACCTGAAGCCGACCTGCCAGCGGCGTCTTGAAAAGTGACTAATCAGTCTTCATTGACTGTCAACACGCTTGCCCCTACACTGCGCCGGTCTTGGTGCTCACCCGTCGGTCCCGACGGGTAGTTAAACGGGAAACACGACGCCGATATGCCCACAAGGCATGGCTAACGTGTGCTGCCCCCGCAACGGTAAGCAAGCGCATGACGATCACGTCATGATTTCGCCTCGATAGCCACTGTGTCTTCGGACATGGGAAGGCCAGGCGGAAAGACTTGCCAGCCCGGATACCGGCCAGACAGGTGGGAGCGACGAACGGGTGGTTCGTCAGTTCTGATCTGCACGATCTCTGCGCGATTTTTTCGTCGTCGCTCCTGTATTTGTCCTGCCTGCGGGGAAGCTGGCGGGATGCGTTTGCACAAGGTTTTTTTCATGTCGTCCCAAAGTCTCAAACGTGCACTGGCGGGTGCTGGTGCCGTGCTGTCCCCACTTTTCCTCGCACCGCAGACCAGTGCTGCAACCGTGGATTCTTCCCTGCCGCCGGTTGTAGTGTCGGCTTCGCGCTTCGAACAGAGTGTGAATCAGGTTCCCGCCTACGTACGCGTCATCTCTGCAGAGGAGATACAGCGGTCAGGTGCATTCTCCGTGCCGGCGCTGCTCGCTCAACTTGGCGGAATACCCGTCAGCGGCTCCAGCCTGGGGCAGCTTGGCCTCGGCGCCAATGTCGATCTTGGCGGTTATGGCGTGACTTCCAACAGCACCACGCTGGTTCTGGTCGACGGCCAGCGCCTGAACCCGCCTGACTCGCAAGGCGTGTCGTGGGAGATCGTGCCGCTGAATGCGATCGAGCGCATCGAAATCCTGCAGGGCGCATCCAGTGTCCAGTTCGGCAATGGTGCTGTGGGCGGTGTCATCAACATCATCACCCGCAAGGGCAGCGCATCAAGCATTGAGCAGACGGTAGGCAGCTTCAATACCCTGATCACCAATGCCAGCTACGGGCACGTGACCGAGGACACGAAGCTCTCCATGCAGGCATCCCGCTCGTCAACCGATGGCTGGCGCGAGAACTCGGGTGCCCATGCCAGCGCGCTGCGGCTGCGCTACACGAAAGACTTGGGCGCGCAAGACAGCGCCTTTGCCGAAGCCTACCTGAGCGAGTCCCGGGCGCACATGCCGGGCGGTGTCATCGGCAAGGTCGGCGAAGGAGACCAGCGGGCTGCGAAGTTCAATAACGCAGGCGCGTACAACGACGGCGTCAATGCAGGCGTTCGCGCCGGATTGTCACGTGCCCTTGCGCAAAGCGTGATGTTCGAAGGCGAAATCAGCTATCGGCGCCGCAACTCCGACCTGTCGACGCCGTATTACAACTCCGCGGACTCGGTGGCGAACTATACGCCCTACGGCTATGTGACGGGCCCGGTCAAGTCCTATCTGGATGGATGGGAGCTTGCTTTCACGCCGCGAATCAAGATGGATCTCGGCGAAGGCAGGTCCGTGGTCACCGGTTACGACCTGTCGCGTGCTGCGCAATGGTCGAGCAACCGCTTCGGCGCGATCGCGCAGCAAGTGATCCTTAATAACCAGAACTCTTCCTACTACAACAATCTGCTGAGTGACAGTCAGAGCGCAACACTGACCAATCATTCCTTGTACCTGATCGGTCGCCTCCCCGTCACCGAGTCCGTCGACCTGGTCGGCGGAGCCCGGCGACAGTGGCAGGATGCATCCACGCATGACGTCAACAAGGGGTCTTCGGTAGGCGCGCAGAACATGCAGCAAGCCTATGCGGCGAATGCTTTCGATCTCGCCCTCAACCACCGGTACAGCGAGCGGGATCGCCTGTATGTCAAATGGAACCGTGCATTCCGATTTGCGAATCTGGATGAATTCTGGGGTTTTGATGCTTACATGAACCGGGTATTCTCGGGCTCGCTGAAGCCACAGACCGCAGACTCCGTTGAAGTGGGCGGCGACTGGCGCCGCGATGCCATAGGGTTGACCGCAGCGGTGTTTCGATCGGTCTCCAGCAACGAGATTCGCTACGACCCTAACACCTACATGAACAACAACAGCGCTTATGACATCCGGCGTACCGGGGTGCTGTGGGACATGAGCTATCGGTGGAGTTCGCAGCTGACCCTCTCAGCGGGCGGCAGGATTCAGCAGACCGTGTATGCCAGCGGGCCTTTCGCCGGGCAGGCGGTCAGCCTGGTACCTGACCAGACCTTTGCAGCGCGAGCCTTCTATGCGGCGGATGAGCACCTCAGCTTCGGCGCGGTGGCCAGCTACGTTGGCAGCCAGCGTTACGACGCAAGCCCGGTGACCAGCCCGACGCTGGCCAAGATGCCGGCTTACTGGGTGACGGACATGTACTCGCGCTATCGTCAGGGGCCTTGGGAGGTCCAACTGACGGTACGAAACCTGTTCGGCGACAAGTACTCGACCTACGGCGGCTACGGGTTCGTGACGCTGCCGGGAGTCAGCAATACCGGGGACCCGAATGGCGGCAGCCGCTATTACTACTACCCGAGCGATCCGCGCGCGGTGCTGATCAGCGCGAAGTACAACTTCTGACCCACTGCGGAGCCGGTGACATGCCCTCCCAACGCAGCCATAGCAATCCCCATGCGCAGGGGTGGCGTTGGGGGGTGCTGGTGATCTTGCTGATCCTGGTAGCAGGGGCTGCACTGGCGTCGATGTGGTGCGGCACGGGCGGCTGCGGATGGGATGCGGCGGATGCTGTGAAGTTGATGCGAGCCACCCGCGCCGGCGCAGCATTGACGGTGGGTGGATTGCTGGCGCTGGCAGGTGCGCTTCTCCAGCTCTTGCTGCGTAATCCACTGGCCGATCCTTATGTCCTCGGCGTGTCTGGCGGTGCCGCGTCCGGCGCCTTGCTGGCCGGTCTGCTTGCGCCGGCGCTTGCGGCGACGGCAGCTCTGCAGCTTGGCGCATTGACCGGCGCCTTGCTCGCCACGGCGCTGCTGTTCCTGCTGAGCTGGCGCAGTCTCGGCAGCCTGTCGACGGCGCGAGAATCGCCCGGCACGAACCTGATCCTCACCGGGGTGATGATCTCGGCCGGGTTCGGCGCGCTGATTACCCTTTTAATTTCGCTCGCGTCAGACTCGACATTGCGGGGAACGCTTTTCTGGCTGATGGGCGACCTTGACGCAGATACCTTTCCCCATGCTGCGATCGCGATGCTGGCGGTGGCCACGCTGTGGTCGATCCGCGTTGCGCCGCAACTGAATGTGCTGGCACACGGTGAATCTGCAGCGCAGTTGCTGGGCATTCGGGTGCGGCGCCTGCGCATCACGCTGCTGCTGATAGCGGCACTGTCGACGGCGGCTGCCGTTTCCGTTGCAGGCGCCATTGGGTTCATCGGCCTTGTGGTGCCGCATCTGCTGCGGCTGTGGCTGGGCAATGACCAACGCATCTTGCTGCCGGCGTCTGCGTTGGCAGGCGGGGCAGCGCTGGCACTGGCCGATCTCGTCGCACGCATCGTGGTAGCTCCCGTCCAATTGCCGGTCGGCGTGGTGACGGCGCTGGTCGGTGTACCGGTCTTTCTCTACCTCCTTAACCGGAGCCGTGCATGAACATGCTGACGACCACCGGGCTGGCCATCCATGCGGGAAGCCGAGCGCTCGTCACCGGCCTCGACTGGTCGGTGGATCGTGGCGAATTCTGGTGCGTGCTTGGCCGTAACGGTGCTGGCAAGAGCAGCTTGCTGCACGTGCTCGCTGGTCTCGTCTTGCCGGCGTCAGGTATGGTCACCGTGGCCGGCGAGCCTGTGCATGTGGCCGATCCGTTGTCGCTGGCGCGCAAGCGTGGGCTGATGATGCAGCAGGTCGTCGACAGCTTCGCCTGCACGGTGTTCGATGCGGTCGCCATCGGCCGCACGCCATTGCGGACAGGACGGACCTGGGACAATGCCGAAGATGTGGCAAAGGTGAATCAGGCACTGGTACACGTCGGCATGCTCGAGCGTGCCGGAGATGACGTGACGCGCCTGTCAGGAGGCGAACGCCAGCGCGTCGCGCTGGCTGCTCTGCTGGCCCAACAGGTGCCGCTGATGCTGCTCGACGAGCCAACCTCACATCAGGATGTCGCGCACCAGCTCGCCGTGATGCGCCTGTTGCGCGAACTGGCTGAGGATCATGCGGTGATCGCGACCTGCCATGACATCAATCTGGCGATGCGATTCGCGACCCATGCATTGCTGATCGGCGAGGGTTTCCATGCCTTTGGTTCGGTACAGCAGGTGCTGACGCCAGACAGCTTGCAACGCGCTTTTGGCTGCCGTTTTTCGTGGCAAGGCGATACCCTGATTCCTGCCTGATCTTCGCCTGATCTCCTACTGACGCCAGCTCAAATCGCCCGCAATGAGTGCTTCAGGCCTTCGGCCAGAGAATCATCTGCGTGCAGCGGAACAGGGCAATGGTCTTGCCGGCTGCTGTCACTTTCGCATCCCACACTTGTGTCGTGCGGCCCAGATGCACCGGAGTTGCCGAGGCTTCGATGCGGCCTTCGCGCGCGGTGCCGAGGTGATTGCTCTTGAGTTCGATGGTGGTAAAGCTCTGCGCGCCCTCCGGCAGGTGCAGCATGCAGCCATAGCCGCATAGCGTATCGGCGAGCATGATTACCGAGGCTGCATGCAGGTAGCCATTCGGCGCGAGGTGATGGCGCTGGATGTCGATGGCGCCGGTCAGATGCTTGTCGTCGACGGACAGCAGTTGGAAGGCGGCGACATCGGGCAAGGTGCCTTTCTGGTGTTCCATCAGCTTCTTCAGCATGTCTTCGGTCATGGCTTTTCCTTCTTCAATTTGACGGTTTCAGAATGCGATGCGGCCAGCCTGGCGCGCGCTTCGTCGATTTGCCGGCACAAGGATTCGGTGGCGTCCAGCATGCGCGGGCCGGCACGATTCATTACCGCGCCATCGATGCGGTACAGGTTTCCCAGCCGGACCGCTGGCAACTGCGGCAATGCGCGCCACCGGTCCCAGGCTTCGTTGCGTTCGTCGCTGGCAAAGATAGCTTCCGGTTTGGCAGCGACCACGGACTCTCGGCTGATGCCAGGTGCCAGCTGCGGCAGCTTGCCGAACACGTTCACGGCGCCGCATATCGCAAGTGCATCGGACACGATGTGCTGGTCGTTGAGTGTCATCAGCGGCGATGGCCAGATCTGGTAGAACACGCGCACCGGGGCTTTGCCCGCATAGCGCTGGCGCAGCGATTGCTGGCGTTCGCGAAAGGCGCGCGCAGCAGTGGCTCCCTGCGAGGTGCCGGCCAGGGTGCCAAAGATCTCCAGCGTACGTGCGATGTCCTCTAGCCGGCGTGGTTCGCTGTCGAAAACCGGGTAGCCCAGCTTGCGCAGCCGGGCGACTTGCCGTGCGTTGTTCCCGCTCTGCCAGGCAATGATGAGGTCGGGCTTGAGTGCGACGATGCGCTCGATGTCGAGCTGCATGCTGCTTCCGATGGACGGGAGTTCGCGGGCTTGCGGCGGATAGTCACTGAACGCCGAAACGCCGGCCAGCTTGCCGCTGGCGCCGGCCGCAAACAGCAGCTCGGTCGCATGCGGCGACAGGCTGACGATACGTTCGGCCGGACGGGGAAGGGAGAGTACATGGCCGCCGTCGTCGGTGACGGTGACGGCCGCCACGGCTGGCGTCATGCCAAGGCAGCACGCCAGCACGCTGAAGGCGAACAAGCTATGGGCCGGCAGGCTGCCAACTCGCAGGCTGTCCAGCCGTGCGTGCAGCGCTGGCCTGCGCATCAGATCTCCAGATTGTCGATCAGTCGCGTCGTGCCAAGCTTCGCTGCAGCCAGCACCACCAGCGGTTCATTCTGCGCGAGGTCGCCGGCAGTTGGCGGCTGCAGGTCGATGCGCTTGCGGATGGCGATGTAATCCGGCTTCCAGCCGCGATCGGCGAGGCGCTGCATCGCATCCTTCTGCAACAGCGATACATCGAGGTTGCCGCTGCGGACGGCTTCAGCTACGTTGTTCAGTTCACGATACAGGCTGGGCGCTTCGGCACGCTCGGTATCGGACAGATAGCCATTGCGCGACGACAGCGCGAGGCCATCTTCGGCGCGGAAAGTCTCGGCAGCGATGATGTCGGTCGGCAGCGCGAACTGGCGCGCCATCTGGCGCAGGATCATCAGCTGCTGGTAATCCTTCTTGCCGAACACGGCCACACGCGGCTGAACGCAGGAAAACAGCTTCAGCACGACGGTCGTCACGCCGTTGAAGAAGCCCGGGCGGAACTCGCCCTCGAGGATGTTGCCGATCACATGCGGCGGCTGCACGCGGAATTCCTGCGGCTCCGGATACAGATCCTTTTCGGTCGGCGCAAACAGTACGTACACGCCTTCCTTCTCCAGCTTCTCGACATCGGCGGCGAAGGTGCGCGGGTACTTGTCGAAGTCTTCGTTCGGGCCGAACTGCAGGCGGTTGACGAAGATCGAGGCCACCACCGGATCACCATGCTTGCGCGCCAGCCGCATCAGCGACAGGTGGCCTTCATGCAGGTTGCCCATGGTCGGCACGAAGGCCGTCCGCAGTTGGCCGCGCAATTGATCGCGCAGCTCGTCGATCGAGGAAATGATCTTCATCGGAGTCTCAGTCTTTGAGTAGCCGCACTCGGCGCCGTTGCCGGTCGGTCTATGGGAATGTCAGGTGGGCGAGTAGGACAGTCGCACGTAGATCGGCGCAAAGGCTTCGGCCTGGGTGATCTCGATCAGCGTCTCCTTCGCCAGCTCGAGCATCGCAATGAAGTTCACTACGACGACCGGCACGCCACGCGAGGGATCGAACAGGTCCTGGAACTCGATGAACTTTGCCGATTGCAGCCGGCGCAGGATGCCCGTCATGTGCGCGCGCACCGACAGTTCTTCGCGCGAGATGGTGTGCTTGGCCGTCAGCTTTGCGCGCTTCAGGATGTCGCTCCACGCAGTCTGCAGGTCGACCACGTTCACGTCCGGGAAACGGGTGACGACTTGCTGGTCGACGTACACCTGCGTGCGGATGAAGTCGCGGCCCACTTGTGGCAGCGTGTCGAGGTTCATCGCAGCGATCTTGATTTGCTCGTATTCGAGCAGGCGGCGCACGAGCTCGGCGCGCGGATCGATGGCTTCTTCGCCGCTGTCGCTCTTCTTGACCGGCAGCAGCATGCGCGACTTGATCTCGATCAGCATCGCGGCCATCAGCAGGTAGTCGGCGGCCAGTTCGAGGTTGCGCTGGCGGATCTGCTCGACATAGTCCAGGTACTGGTGCGTGACCGCCGCCATCGGAATGTCGAGGATGTTGAAGTTCTGCTTGCGGATCATGTACAGCAGCAGGTCCAGCGGGCCTTCGAAGGCTTCGAGGAAGATCTCCAGCGCATCGGGCGGGATGTACAGGTCGTTCGGCAGCTTGAACAGCGGCTCGCCGTAAAGCTTCGCGAAGGCGACGCCATCGATCACGTCGGGCGTCGCATCGATGAGGGCGGTGTCGGTGCCGCCGCTGTTGTTGTCGACGCTGCCGGGCGCGATGCCGTTGTCAGTGCTGGTTTCCACGTTGGCTCTTCAAAGGGCGTGAGGGGCGGCGCTCAGTGCGACTGGTACACATAGGCCCGCTGCTTGACGCGCGACTCCTGCGCACGGCGCATTTCGTCGAGGTCGAGCTTGTCCTTGTCCCACAGGCGGGCGCGGCCTTGCTGCTGGTCGGCCTCGATCTGCGGTTTTTGCTGCTTCAGGTCGTCGATGAAGCGGGTGAAGTCGGATACGTAACCGCTTTTCAGCTTGAAAATGCTCATCTCAGTCGCTCGGACAGGGTCGTTCAAAGGAGGGCCATCGGAAAGGCGCTATTTTAACCGGTAGCCCGGCCGCCTCAGCGAATCCGCATGCCCGGCTTGGCGCCCGGCCACGGCTCGAGGATGTAGATGCCCGGGTTGGCCTTTTCGTCGGCCGCAGAAGCGGCCAGCACCATGCCCTCGGACACGCCGAATTTCATCTTGCGTGGTGCCAGGTTGGCAACCATCACGGTCAGCTTGCCCTTCAGGTCCTCCGGCTTGTAGGCCGACTTGATGCCAGAGAAGACATTGCGCAGGCGGCCCTCGCCGACGTCCAGCGTCAGGCGCAGCAGCTTGTCCGAGCCGTCGACATGCTCGCAGTCGACGATCTGCGCGACCCGCAGGTCGACCTTCACGAAATCATCGATCCTGATCTCGGCATCGATCGGTTCGATGTCGGCCGCCGCGGAGTCGCCACCCGCAGTTGCGGCCGGCGCGGCTTCCGCCGGCGGCTCGAACAGCGCATCCAGCATCTTCGGTTCGACGCGCGTCATCAGGTGCGCATACGGGTTGATCGCATGCTGGTCCGGCAGCGCACGGTGCACGTCGCTCCACTGCAGCGGCGCCACGTTCAGCAGCGCTTCCACCTGCGTGGCCAGTGCCGGCAGCACCGGCTTGAGGTAGATGGTCAGGATGCGGAAGGCTTCCAGCAGGCGGCTGCAGACTTCCTGCAGCCTCGCATTGTTGGCCGGGTCTTTCGCCAGTTCCCACGGCTTGTTCGCGTCGACGTAGGCATTGACTGCATCGGCCTGTTCCATGGTCACGCGCAGCGCCTTGCCGTATTCGCGCGCCTCGAGCAGCGCGGCGATCTCGTCGCCGGCGGCGCGCAGTCCCGACAGGAAGCTGTCCGACTCGGTGGCCCAGGCCATGCCAAGCTTGCCGTCGAATTTCTTCGTGATGAAGCCGGCCGCGCGGCTGGCGATGTTGATGTACTTGCCGATCAGGTCGCTGTTGACGCGGGCGAGGAAGTCATCCGGGTTGAAGTCCACGTCTTCGACATGCGAGTTCAGCTTGGCCGCGATGTAGTAGCGCAGCCATTCCGGGTTCATGCCGATGTCGAGGTAGCGCAGCGGCGAAATGCCGGTGCCGCGCGACTTCGACATTTTTTCTCCGCTGACGGTGATGAAGCCGTGCACGAAGATATTGTTCGGCACCTTCAGGCCCGCGAAGTGCAGCATCGCCGGCCAGAACAGCGTATGGAAATAGGTGATGTCCTTGCCGATGAAGTGGTACTGCT
>JACCDW010381666.1_pt1 | contig 36350 bp, 30 predicted proteins | sample 7449781 | NCBI WGS metagenome assembly JACCDW01 (sample SAMN15323449, study PRJNA562643) | freshwater metagenome | isolation source: river surface water | place: USA:Blue River Watershed | collected 2017-08-18 | reverse complement strand
TGGTCTGATCGACAACCTCTGCCCGAAGGCCCGCCATGTGTGCCACATGGATTTCAATGCCCCGTGTTTGGCATTCGCGCATCATGGCAAATGTCGTGTCTTTGTAAGTTTTAAATGCTGCGAGGGGATCGCAGACAAACAAGACACGTCGATTCACGATACGGTCGCTTCCAGCTCGAGCGAAGCGGCCAACAGGGCAAGCCGGGCAATGACCCCGTAGACATAAAACCGGTTTGGAGCAGCGTCGGGGTGATTCGAAAATTCTGGCTGCATGCAGCTCTCATCAAAGGGCAGGGGGGCAAACTTCATCCCTGGGGCATTGAGATTTTCATCGGGACCGCGTTCTGCGTGCACCCGATAAAACCCTCCCACCACGTAGCGGTCGACCATATAGACCACAGGCTCTGCCACAGCACCATCGACTTCCTCAAGCGTATGCACACCCTCTTGAATCAGCACATCGGTGACCTGCATACCTTCTTTGACCACGGCCATTTTGTTGCGTTGTTTGCGGTTGAGATTGACCACTTCGCTGGCGTCTTTGACGGTCATCACACCCATGCCGTAGGTTCCCGCATCGGCCTTGACCACCACAAAGGGTGTCTGTTGGATTCCAAGCGCTTTGTACTTGGTCTGAATACGCGACAGCATCTGAGACACGTTATCGGCCAGACAGCTTTCACCTTCGCGCGCCTGGAAGTCGACATGGGAACACGTTGCGAAAAACGGGTCGAGTACCCAGGGGTCAATCTGTAGACGTTCGGCAAATGCATTGACCACTTTGGAATAGGCGGCAAAGTGCTGAGACTTCCGGCGTACAGACCAGCCTGCATGCAGGGGGGGGATGATTTTTTGACCATCCAGCCCCTTTAACACCTCAGGAATGCCACCGGAGAGGTCGTTGTTAAGCAATACGGCGCATGGATCAAATCCTTTGACGCCCACACGATTGCCATGACGTTCGATAGGCTCCAAGAGCAGGTGTTGCCCATCGGGCAGCTCAATGCGTGTGGGTTCGGCAAGATCGGGAATCAGGCTGCCCAGTCGGACTTCGAGCCCTGACTGCTGCAGCAGTGAGGCCAGCCGTGCCACATTGGTCAGGTAAAACGTGTTGCGGGTATGGTTTTCCGGAACCAGCAGAAAACGGCGTACATCGGGACAGCGGCGCTCGACAGCCGCGCTGATAGCCTGCACCGTAAGGGGCAACGTGTCGACAGAGAGGTTATTAAATCCCCCCGGAAATAAATTGGTGTCGACCACCGAAAGCTTAAAGCCGGCATTGCGCAGATCAACCGAGGCATAAAACGGCGGCGTATGGCTTTGCCACTGGGATCGAAACCAGTGTTCGACTTCGGAGCTTGCATTCAGGATTTGCTGCTCGAGATGCAGCAAGGGGGCACCACCATCGGCGGCATTCAATATACGAGGCACCATATCAGGGCATTTTAGCCCCCTTAGATGACGCCTGCCTTACAGCGGACCGGGCCTTTGATGCCGCGCAAAAAAAGCCCGCCAAGAGGCGGGCTTAAAGACACATCGATAAGGAGAAACACAACAATGAAGAAGACTACAAATTCAGCTAAAAGTTGCACATTTCATGTGGGGAAATGCGAAGGGGATGCATGATTCCACATCCCCTCGCGCATTTCATTACAGGTAGTACGCCTTTTCACCATGGGAGGTGGTGTCGAGACCCTCACGCTCCGCATCTTCGGGAACCCGCAGACCGGTGATCATCTTCACGATGAACAGGGCAATCACGGAGACCACCGCAGACAGGACGATGGTGGTGATCACGGCTTCGATCTGGATCGCCACTTGGCTACCGATCGAGTACTCACCAACCTTGTCGGCTACGTAATCAAATACACCGGTCCCGCCCAGCGAAGGAGCTGCAAATACACCGGTCAGAATCGCACCGATGATGCCGCCCACGCCATGGACACCGAATACATCCAGTGAATCGTCGGCTTTGAGCAGCCGCTTCAGACCTGTGACACCCCACAGGCAGCCAAAGCCAGCCACCAGACCAATCACCAGGGCACCGACCAAGCCTACAAAGCCCGCTGCAGGCGTAATCGCCACCAGACCTGCGACCGCACCCGATGCGGCACCGAGCATCGAGGGCTTCTCACGGAAGATTGCCTCGCCCAGTGTCCAGGCCACGATCGCTGCAGCAGTAGCAAACAGAGTGTTGGTCACAGCAAGCGCGGCCGTGCCCGTTGCCTCAAGGTTAGAGCCGGCGTTAAATCCAAACCAACCCACCCAGAGCATGGCTGCACCGACCATGGTGAGCGTGAGGTTGTGCGGGGGCATGGGCTCTTTGCCGTAACCCACGCGCTTGCCCACGAAGTAGGCCGCGACCAGACCGGCAACACCCGCATTGATGTGGACCACAGTGCCGCCTGCAAAGTCGAGTGCGCCCTTGGCCCAGAGTGCCCCAGCTGCTGCAATCACGGCCTCAAGCGATTTCGCATCGCCCACCTTGATTGCATCCGGACCATCCCAGTACCAGACCATGTGTGCGGTAGGAATGTAGGCAAACGTGAACCAGATGACCAAAAAGAGCAGCACGGCCGAGAACTTCATGCGCTCTGCAAAGGCACCCACGATCAGCGCACATGTGATCGCAGCAAATGTGCCCTGGAAGGCGACAAACATCAGCTCGGGAATGACCACGCCGCGGCTAAAGGTTGCCGCTACGGATTCAGCGGTAATACCCGACAGGAAGAGCTTGTCGAAACCACCGAAATAGGGGCTGCCGCCTGTGAATGCGAGCGAGTAGCCATAGATGGCCCACAGCACAAAAATTAGGGATGCACCTACCATGACCTGCATCAGTACCGAGAGCATGTTTTTGGCGCGCACCAGGCCACCGTAAAACAAGGCAAGTCCCGGCACGATCATGGAGAGCACCAGCACGGTCGACAACATCATGTAGGCCGTATCCCCTTTGTTGGGAACCGGAGGGGGTGGCGCAGCGGCAGCAGGCGCGTCCGCGGCAAAAGCCAATGAAGCCATGCCGAGGGTGCCCACTGCAGCGAGCGCCGGCCCGGCGTATTTCGCGAGAGTAGAAGTTAGCGTTTTCATAAAAACCTCGTTTGAGAATGTGTCAGCTCAAGATCAGAGCGCGTCTTTACCGGTCTCACCGGTGCGGATACGAATGACTTGTTGCAGGTCGTAGACGAAGATCTTGCCGTCGCCGATCTTTCCGGTTCGTGCGGCCCCTTCGATCGCTTCGATGGCGCGGTCCAAGAGATCTTCTGCCACGGCGGCCTCGACCTTGACCTTGGGCAGAAAATCCACCACGTATTCCGCCCCACGGTAAAGCTCGGTGTGGCCTTTCTGGCGCCCAAAGCCTTTGACTTCGGTCACCGTGATGCCCTGCACACCTATTGCAGATAAGGCCTCACGCACCTCGTCGAGCTTGAACGGCTTGATGATTGCAGTGATTAATTTCATGTTGTCCTCTTTGTTCAATGCAGGGCCGCGATGGTCTGCTGCGCCCTGGGATTCATGACGTTGGGTTAGAAGGTTTTGGTGAGGGAGAGCACTGTGCCGTTGTCAAAAAGTTTTTTGCCCGACGCATTCGTGAACCAGGCTTCTCCGGCTGCATCATCTTTGAAGCTGACTTTTGTTACCGCCAGGCCAAGCGAGTACGAGTCACCCAAGTCGTACGCAACACCAATCTTGTAATCTTTGAAGTCTTCATCGCCGTTTTTGATTTTTTGGTATCCAACGTGCGCTGAGAGCGTTAATTTGTCCATGAGAGGGTAGCTAACAGTGATGTCGTGGTAGAGCGATCCCTTGGACGAATCGTTCACCCCAAACCAATTTCCAGTAGTCCGGGATAGTTTGTAAGAAGCTGGGCCATAGGACAGTCCTACATAAATTTCACGTGTGTTGTTTTTGACAGTGGCAGTGTTGCCCGGGTATTGATAGGCGATAGCACCGATATCAAAGCCCACGCCACCGGCGAGCGAGCCTTTGAATCCCCCGTAGAGATCAACCTCTTGGCTTGCGCCGGCCGCTGTCCATTGCGAAACATTCGAGGTCCAAGTGCCAACGTAGAGGCCCGACTTATGGGCCAAATCGAAACCACCTTGGGCTGCGGGTTTCTTGTCGGTCTGCGAGACACCACGGAACCGGTAATCCGAGAACAGCCCAAAGTTACCGCTGATCGTGAATTCGGGTTCGGGAGCTTTTTTGTCCTGGGCCAGAGCAGGCAGGGTCAGGGCAGGCAGGGTCAGGGCAGCAAGAGTGATCGCAAGTACTGTCTTTTTCATGAGGAGACTCCTTTGTTAATAGACGCGAGCCGTACTGGCCCGTGGGGGTACTAAGCGAAAGCCATGCCAGCGCGGAGAGCGGCTAAATCGGGGGTTTGGCGGTGTACTTGACTCAATCTGTGGCAAGCCCGGACCCAATTCGCACACTTTTGATGCAAGTCATGCACCAAAAATGATCATGTGAGGGGGAAAGGGTATTCAGTGCAAAACGGCCGTGCTAAATTCATTCGCATGAACAAGTCACCGTTTTCATCACTGCCCCCCCTGCCCAAGGCCTTCTCTGACCTGCAAGACAAGGTCAAAGAGGTCATCAAGAATTCCCCTGCCGGCGACGTGGAAAAGCACATGAAGTCGGCCCTCTCGGCGGCCCTCAATAAGATGGACGTGGTCACACGAGAGGACTTTGATATCCAGTCTCAGATGCTCTCTCGGGCCTTGGAGAAACTCTCGGTCCTCGAAAAACGGGTCGCCGACCTGGAGGCCCAAAAAGCCGGCAAGCTATAGCCGTCGGCATCTTTCCCGCTGGTCGCGGGCGCACCCTCCGTGTGGCCGACCGCTTTTGTTCGATAGAAACTTCGGTAGAGCCACGCCACAGTAGCGCCCCATGGCGCTTTCGATTCTTTATTCCCGGGCCATCACCGGACTGACGGTTATCCCGATTCGGGTGGAGGTGGATCTGGCCCGGGGGCTTCCCAGTTTTTCAATTGTGGGCCTGCCCGATGCCGCGGTTCGCGAATCGCGTGAGCGAGTACGGGCTGCGATCGTGAACTCTGGCTTTGAATTTCCATCGTACCGGGTCACCGTGAATCTCGCTCCCGCCGATTTACCGAAGGATTCTGGTCGATTTGATCTTTCAATCGCCATCGGCATTTTGTTGGCCAGTCAGCAGATTAGTCATCGCGTGTCGTTACATGCTCTGCAAGAGTTCGAATTTGTGGGCGAACTCTCGATGACCGGCACATTGTTGCCGGTGCGCGCTGTATTTGCATTGGCATCCGATGGCGTCACACCTAATGAAAAAACGAAGCGGCTGGTATTGCCACTGGCCAATCGGGCCGAGGCTTCACTGACCCAACGCCAAAATCTTTTGTTTGCAGCCTCGCTTTGCGATGTCGTCGCCTGCATTGAACATAAACAGGAATTCTTACTGCCCACCGTCATCGATTCAGACCCCGTGGGGACTGTCGGTGAGCAGGATTGGTCGGACATCATCGGCCAGGATGCTGCAAAATCAGCCGCGATTGTTGCAGTGGCCGGCCGACACAATCTGCTCATGTTCGGTCCGCCGGGTGTGGGCAAGTCCATGATTGCGCAACGATTGCCAACATTACTTCCCGATCTTTCGCTTCAAGACGCACGCGAAGTTGCTGCTATCAAGAGCATTGATCAGAGTTTAGAACTGGCGATGTGGCGCCGGCCGCCCTACCGCGCACCCCATCACACCACGCCATCTCGGGCGTTGATTGGGGGTGGGCAGACGGTAAGGCCTGGCGAAATCTCGTTAGCCCATCATGGCGTGCTCTTTTTAGATGAGCTCCCCGAATTTGCACGTGATGCTCTTGAGAGCCTGCGTGAACCGTTAGAGACCGCCGAGGTACGCATTGCGCGCGTGCGTGAACGGGTCACCTTCCCGGCTGATGTGATGCTCGTAGCAGCCATGAATCCCTGCCCCTGTGGATTCTTTGGAGTCCGTAATGCTAAGCGTGCCTGTCGTTGCCCAACAGAGCGTGTGGAACGCTATCGCGCGAGGATTTCAGGCCCCCTGATGGATCGCTTTGATCTTGCTGTGCAACTGCATGCCGTACCCCACCAGGGTTTGGTGGTTGAACGGCAAGCATTGACGTCGGCCGAGATCGCGCTTCAGGTTGATGCTGCACATCATCGGCAGCGTGCCCGACAAGGCAGACTCAACGGCCGTCTCTCTGTTGCAGAGTTAAACCGTGTTGCAGTGCTTACCTCGGCCGGTCAGGCACTGATGCATCAGGCCGCACAGCGCTGGGGATGGAGCGCCCGGGCCTGGCACCGCACGCTTCGTGTGGCCCGAACAATTGCAGACCTAAACGATGATTCATCCATTCATGAATCGCATGTGGCCCAGGCCATTGAAATGCACCGAGCGACAGAGCTTGGGTAAATCAGAAGGCGTTGGATTTGCCTGATCGCAGGGCTGGCCGGATCAGCCATAGCAATGCGAGGGCTTGGGTAACCAGCCAAACAATAAAGGCACCGCGCAGACTCTCTGATTCTGTTGTGCCGAACTGTGCGATGGCATCGGCCACGATCCCCATGCCCCATTGCACCAAAAATGCGCCCACAAACACAATAAAGTTAATGCCTGTATTGGCGCGGCCCGCCATATGAACAGGGAATGCGAGACTGACTTTGGCGTAGCTTGCCGATGTTACGGCCGTGGTGATAAACATCAGCGACCAGCCAAACAGGCTGTTGCCCCATAGATCGAATACTGCGCAGCCAGAAAAAAATAACATGGCTACCGAACCCACGATCAGCACCCGATCCAGTGACCAGCCCCATCGATCAAACCTCAGACTGACTACGCTCATGGCCATGTGAGAAAACATCACCACGATGCCAAGGATGAGAAGCCCAGTTGCTGCATGGTTTGACGGCTGGCCATCGATTACGCGAAGCCAGGGCCCCATCCAGAGTCCTTGAATCGCGAGAAAGCCGCCATGGGTAAAAATTGAGAACGGAATCAGCCGTTTAACCTCGGGGTGAAAAAACACCTGCTTTGCGCCCGAAAACGTGTCGCGCCAAAACGCGGAGGCATTGGGCGTGGGCTCGGGCATGGCGGGCAACAGCGCCCACAATCCAATGGTTGTTGCCAAGAAGAGAAACGCTGAAATGAGAAATACACCACGCCAGCCAATGATCGGCAGGGCCCATTCGATCGGCACGGTCGAGACCAGCGCCCCGAAGGATCCCACCATCAGCATCAATGCGGCCAGGCTGGTCTGCTGTTCAGGCTTAAAGCAAACGCGGTAGGCCTGGTAGGACGCCATCAGGCAGGCTGATACTCCGATACCAATCATCGCCCGACCGATCCATAGCCAGAAAAAGTTGGTGGCAAGCCCGCTGATCAAACAGCCCAAAATAGCGAACACCAAAAGCGTGACTTCAATCGCCTTTGGGCCTTTGCGATCCAGCAATGCACCCAGTGGGATCTGCATCAACGCAAAGGTTAAAAAATAACCCCCCGATAAAAATCCCAGTTCCGCAGCGGTCAGGGACAACTCTTCCGTGAGCGGCCCCGAAAGCACTGCATTGATGGACCGCATGGCATACGACAGGAGGTAGGCGGCCGCGAAGGGCAAGAACACCTGAAGAACTCGGTAGTCCCGAGAGGTACTGACCTGCATGTGGATTACTGGCCCAGCAACGCGAGGGATTCGATGAACTGCCGGGCCTGTTCCTCGGTGAGTTCTGTTTCGGGGCCAACCGCGATAATTTCCAAAACACGACGCGGCAAGCCTGCCGTAGCCGGCACGACCAGAGAACGCATAAAGAGCCGGGCGGGCACAGCAGGCTTCACAGGGTCAATCAGCATGAGACCCTTAGCGTCTAACTCGACTGCCGGATGTCCGTTGATCATCAAGGTACGCCGCCGGACATCATTGGCCTGGCTACGGATGTTTGTGAGCATCGCATCCTCAAGTGCACTCCGAACGTCAGCCGATCCTTCCGGGACCACACCGACGGCGAACAGCGTGTTTTGAATGCGTGCCGAGCGCAGCGTCAGGGCCATTGGGCTCTTGGCGTTGGGCATCGGAAGGGGCCGCGTGGCCTCGACGGGTTTGGCGGGAAACAGTGCTTTCCATCCCGCATCGTCGTTTCGTACTTCGCGCCAGTTGAGGGCCGGTGTGCAGGCCATGAGCAGACTGCAGAGTACCGCCATCATCCACATTCTGCGCTTGGGGCCTGGCAAGCGAGGCACTAAAATAAAGGCACTATTCATCGCGTTCATCGGGAGCAGTGTAACGTGATCATTGAATTTAAAAGCAAGGCTGCGGGCGCATTCTTCATGACCGAACCGGTCATGAAAATGGTGTTTTCTGCGATGGGTGTTGAATTTTCCCCCAAAGGAATTTTTACGGAAGAGCAAGTGCCCCGCATGCGTGAAGCATTGGCAAATGCAATAGAGCGCACAAAACAGCAGGATCAGGCCAGAATGTCCCAGCACGATGAGGCGGTCCGCCAGGGCGAGGCATCCGGCAAAGAATTACCGGTGGGGCTCTCACAGCGCGCCTTCCCGTTGTTGGACATGCTGACCGCCGCCGAGAAAAAAAATGTTGCCGTGGTTTGGGGCGTGTGAATGGCTTCGCCGAGTAGTGGCAGTCGTTCCGGGTGTGGCAGTGCTGGATTAAAACCCAAGCACGGGCGCAAGCCGTGATCGGGCTGTATTTTCATTGACCTTAGCCCGCTGCGCATAGTCCTTGAGTTGATCTTCGCCGATGGTACCGAGATTGAAATACTGAGATTCCGGGTGCCAGAAATAAAAGCCTGACACGGCCGACGCAGGCATCATGGCCAGATTCTCGGTGAGCGTCATGCCGATCTCGTTAGCTTTCAGCAGTTCAAACAACGCTGCCTTCACAGCGTGATCGGGGCACGATGGGTAGCCAGGTGCCGGGCGAATCCCTTGATAGCGCTCTTTGATCAGATCTTCGTTGCTCAGCTGCTCGTGCGGGGCATAGCCCCAAAACTCTGTACGCACCCGTTGATGCAGACGCTCTGCAAACGATTCGGCCAGCCGATCGGCAATTGCCTTGACCAGAATCGCGTTGTAGTCATCGCCCTTGGATTCATAGTCTTGGGCCAGTTTTTCGGCCCCATCAATGCACACGGCAAAGCAGCCCAAGTAATCGGGTATGCCACTGTCGTTTGAGGCGACATAGTCAGCCAATGACTTGTTGTGTTCGCCGGTTGGCTTTTGTGTCTGCTGACGAAGGCCGACCCAGGTCAACACGCTTTCTTTGGTGGCGGGATCAAAAAGGGTAATGTCCTCGGGGCCCGTACGCTGCGCGGGAAAAAGTCCGAACACGCCGTTGGCAGTGAGCTTTCGGCCGGAGACAAGTCTGGCGAGCATGGCTTTGCCATCGGCATAAACCTGCCGCGCCTGGGCACCGACCACCTCATCGTCCAAGATCGCAGGAAAAGGCCCGGCCAGATCCCAAGTCTGGAAAAAGGGTGTCCAGTCAATGGTATCGACGAGCTCTTGAAGATCGTACGATTTCAATACACGGCGGCCGAGCGCCTTGGGCGCAGGGGCCGGGTTCGTCTCGAACGCAATCTTTGGGGCATTGGCGCGGGCTTGTTCGAGCGTGAGCAGAGGCGTGGTGGTTTTCGCCGCATGCCGTTCACGCAATTTCTGATAATCACGCATCACCTCGCCAAGATAGGCCCCCTTTTGGGCGGTATCGCTGGTGAGCGACTGAGCCACCGGCACAGAGCGGCTGGCATCGGGCACCCAGATCACCGGACCAGAATAATTGGGCGCAATTTTGACGGCCGTGTGAATGCGGGAGGTGGTGGCCCCGCCGATCAGCAGCGGAATCTGTTTGCATCGGCACCATTCATCGCGTTCCATCTCTTTGGCCACATGGGCCATCTCTTCGAGCGAGGGCGTGATCAGACCCGAGAGCCCAATGATGTCGGCATCATGGTCTTTGGCAGCCTGCAGAATCTGCTGGGCGGGCACCATCACTCCAAGGTTTACGACCTCAAAGTTATTGCACTGGAGCACGACAGACACGATGTTTTTGCCGATGTCATGTACGTCGCCTTTCACAGTCGCGATAATGATTTTGCCCTTGGCCTGCACATTGCCCGAGGCCTTCTGTTCTTCTTCAATGAAGGGCACAAGGTGTGCCACCGCCGCCTTCATGACACGGGCAGATTTCACGACCTGCGGAAGAAACATTTTTCCTTGCGCAAAAAGATCGCCCACCACATTCATGCCGGCCATGAGCGGCCCTTCAATGACCTCGATCGGCCGGCCCCCGCGGGCAGCAATCGCCTGGCGCATTTCCTCCGTGTCATCCACGATGAACTCGGTCAGGCCATGCACCAGGGCGTGTTCGAGCCGTTTCTCGACCGTAAATCCACGCCACTGCAGTTTTTCTTCTTCGCGTTTGCCGTCGTTTTTTAGCGTGGCGGCAAATTCAATCATCCGCTCTGTTGCATCGGCACGGCGATTCAACACAATATCTTCAACACGCTCGCGCAGCTCTGGATCCAGGTCTTCGTAGACGCCGAGCTGGCCGGCATTCACGATACCCATGGTCATGCCGGCTTTGACGGCGTGATACAGAAATACGGTGTGAATCGCCTCGCGTGCCGGATCGTTGCCGCGAAACGAGAAGCTCACATTTGACACGCCACCCGAGATCTTGGCATGCGGCAGATGGCCTCGGATCCATTTGGTAGCTTCAATGAAGTCGACGGCGTAGCTGTTGTGTTCTTCAATACCCGTTGCGATTGCAAAAATGTTCGGATCAAAGATGATGTCTTCGGGGGGCAATCCCACCTGCTCGGTCAACAGCCGGTACGCCCTGGAGCAGATCGCTTTGCGGCGTTCAAGCGTATCGGCCTGCCCCTGTTCATCAAACGCCATGACAATCACGGCCGCGCCGTACTTGCGGCAAAGCGTTGCCTGCCGCAGGAACTCGTCCTCTCCTTCTTTCATGGAGATGGAGTTCACGATGGCCTTGCCCTGCACGCACTTCAGTCCGGCCTCAATCACGCTCCACTTTGACGAGTCGATCATGATCGGCACCCGGGAGATGTCGGGTTCCGAGGCGATGAGATTCAGGAATCGAACCATGGCTGCCTCGGAATCAAGCATGGCCTCGTCCATGTTCACGTCAATCACCTGGGCCCCGTTTTCGACCTGCTGACGGGCCACCGCGATGGCCTGTTCGAACTCCCCGGCCAGAATAAGCCGTGCAAACTGTTTCGATCCGGTTACGTTGGTCCGTTCGCCGACATTGACAAAAAACGAGCGTTCATCAATGTTGCATGCTTCAAGGCCCGAGAGCCGTAATGCCGACTGCACCGTGGGAATGGCGCGCGGCCGATACTGCTGCACGGCCTGCGCGATGGCCGCAATATGGTCCGGCGTCGTGCCACAACAGCCGCCCACCACATTGACCCACCCTTGCTCTGCAAATTCTTTTAAAAAACCCGATGTGATCGGCGGCGTTTCATCAAATCCTGTTGGGGCCATGGGATTAGGCAGGCCCGCATTCGGATAGATGCAGATGGCTGTATCGGCCAAGCGAGAAATTTCTTCCACATAGGGCCGCATCAGTGCGGCACCAAGAGCACAGTTCAGCCCCACGGTGATCGGGCGGGCGTGACGCACGCTGTTCCAGAATGCCTCTACCGTCTGACCGGAGAGAATGCGGCCGCTGGCATCGGTGATCGTTCCCGAGATCATGACGGGGTAGCGCAGCCCCCGTTGCTCAAAGACCGACTCTGCGGCAAAGATCGCAGCCTTTGCATTCAGCGTATCGAAAATGGTTTCAATCAGTAACAGGTCTGCTCCGCCATCGAGCAAGGCATTGATCTGCTCTGCATACGAGACGCAAAGCTGATCAAAATTGATGTTGCGTGCACCCGGATCGTTGACATCGGGGGAAATTGAGGCGGTCCGCGGTGTGGGGCCGATCGCTCCCGCCACGAATCGTGGCTTGTCGGGTGTAGAAAACTGCGCGCAGGCTGCCTTTGCGATGCGCGCCGATGCCAGATTCATTTCACGCGCAAGCTGAGGCAGCCGGTAATCTTCTTGGGCCACGGTGGTGGCACCGAATGTATTGGTCTCGACGATATCGGCGCCCGCGCTCAAGTATTGGTCGTGGATTTCGCGAATGACATCCGGCCGAGTCAGGGAGAGAAGTTCGTTGTTGCCTTTGACATCAATACCTTGACCGGTGGCCGACGCGATGGCTGAGCGAATGTCGGATCCGAGGTCGGGGACGTTCGTGCCACGGTAGGCCTCTTCGGAGAGTTTGTACTGCTGAATCATGGTGCCGGTGGCACCGTCAAGAATCAGAATGCCTTGCGCAAGCCGCGAGCGCAGCAGACCAAAAGCGGGAGATTCGGGCAGTTGTGAGGGCATGGAAATAAAAACGGGGATCCGAGATCCCCGTTGTGGGCTCAATATCTGATGCGCGCTATTTTAGACTGTCCAGCCAGCAGACGAGCCCATCAGCGTTGAGCTTTAAGTCCAAATCCAGAACGTCCAGACACTGTTCCCGTGTCAGACTGACACCGTGGAGCGCAAGGTCGGCCAGCATCAACGTCTGCAGATCCTCGTGGATGCGTCTCGCCCGGTCGTCGCCAGCGCCCCGATGGGCCAAGGCGATGTCGGCAAAGGCATCGGTCTGCCGCAACAAATGCTCGCCATGCCGCTGTACGTCTTGGATTTGCGAGTAATGGGTCAGGTAGACGGCCGGGGGCTTTGCGTCCATCAGGCGACGCATAGAGACCTTCAGATCTTCGGGGGTAAATTGCGAGGGCGATGACGTGACAAAGCTATAGGCGCCTTTTGATGTGTCGAAATCCCGGTACGAGATGCCAAAGGTGTCGCCTGTAAAAAAACTATTGGTTTTGGTGTCGCGAATGTACACGTGGTGCCGCGCATGGCCGGGTGAATCCCAGAATTCAATGGTGCGGTCAGCCAGCTGAACGGTGGCGCCCTCGGGGGTCTCCAGTATCCGGTCTGCCGGAATAGGCTCCAGGCCGCCGTATTCCCGGGTCGCCATATCCAGACCATAGACCTCGCAGACAGCAGCCCAGAGTTTGGAAGGGTCCACCATGTGCCGCACGCCCCGTGGGTGCAGCGTCACTCGGGCGTTTGGGCAGTGCTGAAGCAATGCTCCGGCGCCCCCGGCATGATCCAAGTGCACGTGCGAGAGCAGTATCCAATCCACATGCTCTGGCCCCAAACCCAAGGCACGAATCGAATCGAGAATGCGTGGCACGGCGTAACGGGTGGACGTATCCACAACAGCGATCCGGCCTTGTTCGACGATAAAGTGGACAGCATCGAACTCATCGCGGAAGTAACCGGAGTCCATGGCATAGATACCATCACCAAAATCACGAAGAGTGGGTGTCTTCAGTGGGGCGCGGGTGTGCTGGTGAAAGGCATTCGGATACGTCATGGTCTAGCCCAGTTTTTGTTTGAAGATGTCGGTCACCTGCTGGGGGTTAGCCTTGCCTTGTGATTTTTTCATCACCTGTCCTACCAGGGCATTCAGAGCTTTTTCTTTTCCGCCACGAAACTCTTCCACCATTTTGGGATTGGCCGCGATCACTTCGTTGACAAAGCCTTCAATCAAGCCGGTGTCTTGGATTTGACGCAGGCCCTTTCCATCAATGGCGGCATCGGCATCGTGGTAGTCGCCTGACCAGATGGCTGAAAAAATATCGCGACCGATCTTGTTGCTCACGGTGCCATCTGAGATGCGAGCGATGATGCCCGCCAGTTGTGCAGGCGAGACCCTGCTTTGTGCGATGTCCATGCTTTCTCGGTTGAGCACAGAGGCGAGCTCTCCCATCATCCAGTTCGCTACCTGCTTGGGATCTGGATGCGTTCCACTTGCCACGGTGGCGAAAAAATAATCGGCACTGGCCCGGCTGGCTGCCACCATCGCTGCGTCGTAGTCGGAGAGGCCATGCTCGCGAACCAGCCGCTCGCGTAACGCCTCTGGCAGTTCGGGCATGTCGGCACGCACGCGATCAATCCATTCGTTGGAAATGACCAGCGGCGGGAGGTCAGGGTCTGGAAAGTATCGGTAGTCGTGCGCATCTTCTTTGGAGCGCATCGCACGGGTCTCGCCTCGATCGGGATCAAACAAGCGGGTTTCTTGCACCACCTTTCCACCGTCTTCAATCAGCTCGATCTGGCGACGCGCCTCGATATCAATGGCCTGCTCTAGGAAACGAAATGAATTTAGATTTTTAATTTCGCAGCGCGTGCCAAATTCCGCCTGACCCGCCGGCCGCACCGACACGTTGGCGTCAACCCGAAACGACCCCTCTTGAAGGTTGCCATCGCAGATGCCGATCCAGGTCACGATCGTGTGCAGGGCGCGCGCATAGGCTGCCGCCTCTTTCGCCGAGCGCATGACAGGCTCGGATACGATCTCCAGAAGAGGCGTTCCCGCGCGATTTAAGTCGATGCCCGAGCAGTGGGCAGGCAATGCCTCGATACCTTCGTGAATCGATTTCCCAGCGTCTTCCTCAAGATGGGCCCGCGTCAATTCAATGGCCTTGATGCCCTGATCGGTGACCACGGTGACATGGCCACCGGAGACCACCGGGATCTCGTACTGGCTGATCTGATAGCCCTTGGGCAGGTCTGGATAGAAGTAATTTTTACGTGCAAAGACTGATCGCGGTGCAATCGTGCCGCCGACCGCCAGGCCGAAACGGATGGCGCAGGCGGCAGCCTCACGGTTCATCACCGGCAGCACGCCGGGAAGGGCCATATCGACCATGTGGGCCTGGGTGTTAGCGGGCGCACCAAAGGTGGTGGATGCGGGTGAAAAAATCTTGGACGCTGTTTTCAGTTGAACGTGGCACTCCAGGCCAATCACGATCTCCCAGTTCATACCGACTCCTTTGCGAGCGCCTCGGGCACCTTCCGATGCCAGTCTGTGACGCATTGAAACTGATGGGCGGTGTGCAGCAGCTGCCGTTCCTGAAAACGCGGGCCAATCAACTGCAGTCCCACAGGCCGATGCGCATGTGGCCCAACACCAAAGCCCACAGGAATCGACATTGCAGGAAGCCCAGCCAAATTGACCCCGAGCGTGTAGATGTCGGCTAAATACTCCTGCAGGGGGTCGGACGGGACATCGGTGATGTTCCATGCGACCGTGGGTGCGACAGGTCCGACGATCAGATCACACTGGGCAAAGGCTGCATCAAAGTCTTGGGCGACCAGGCGACGCACGCGTTGTGCGGCGATGTAGTAAGCGTCGTAGTAGCCGTGGGACAACACAAACGTGCCGATCAGGATTCGTCGTTTGACCTCATGGCCAAAGCCTTCCGAACGGGAGCGGCAGTAGAGATCGAGGAGGTCCTTGGGCTGATCCGCCCGGTGGCCGTAGCGCACGCCATCGAATCGGCTGAGGTTGCTTGAGGCCTCGGCCGGTGCGATCACATAGTAGGCGGGGATCGACAGTGCGGTACGTGGAAGGGACACCTCGACCACCGCTGCCCCCAGCTTTTTAAGTTCATCGATCGCTGTCTCAATGGCGACGCGGACCTCGTCACTGAGTCCTTGTGCGAAAAACTCTTTCGGCAGGCCGATGCGAAGGCCTTTGAGGGGTTGTGACGTATCGCCAGTGGGGCGGGCTGCATTGAGCCCTTGGGCAAACTCTTCGTTGGCCATGTCCAGGCAGGTCGAATCTTTGGCGTCAAAGCCGCACATGGCTGAGAGCAGAACCGCACAGTCTCGGGCGGTCCTGCCCATGGGGCCGGCCTGGTCCAGGCTCGATGCATAGGCGATCATGCCCCAGCGTGAGATTCGGCCGTAGGTGGGCTTGATGCCGGTTAATCCGCACATGGCAGACGGCTGTCGGATTGAGCCGCCAGTGTCGGTGCCGGTCGCCGCGGGTGTCAGGCCAGCGGCTACGGCCGCAGCAGAGCCACCGGAGGACCCCCCGGGGACAGCGGAGAGATCCCAAGGGTTCAGCACACTGCCATAGGCCGAGTGGGTGTTGCCTGACCCCATCGCAAACTCATCGCAGTTCAGCTTTCCAAGGCCCACCATTCCATGGGCGGCGAGCCGCTCGACGACGGTGGCATCGAAGGGACTGCGGTAGCCGGCCAGAATTTTGGAGGCGGCCGTGGTGGGCCAGTCCCGCGTGACAAAGATATCTTTATGGGCAATCGGCAGGCCGGCCAGACCAAAGCCATCGGAGCCGCCAACGGCCTGGTTCTCGCCCCGGTCAATACGGTCCTGGGCGGCCTGGGCCTGGGCCAGTGTGACCTCCGGGGAGACAGAGAGAAAAGCGTTGTAGGGGTCAGACTGGCAGCGCTTTAAAAAGAACTGGGCCAGCTCGACTGTGCCGAGCTGTTTGTTGGCCAGAAGGGCCGCCAGACTGGCCAGGTCGCTAAAGGGGGAAAGGGTCGTGGCAGTCATTTATTCCACCACTTTGGGCACGACAAACAGGCCCGCCGCCGCCTGGGGGGCGTTTTGCATGAGTTCCTCCCGGGCGGGGAGCGGCTCGGACCGGTCCTCACGAAGACGAAGGGCCAGGTCGTGGGGGTGGGCCATCGGCTCGACCCCTTGGATGGGGGCGTTGGCCAGCTCACCCACCCAGTTTAGGACTGACGTCAGCGAGGCCAACACCTCGCGTTGCTCATCGTCTGAAATGGCGAGCCGGGCAAGCCGTGCAAGTTTTTCAAGGTCTTTGGTTTGGAGGTCCACGGTGAAAAAAATTTAAGTGACGTTGTGCTTTATTATCCTTTTCTTTTGACGCAGGTTTCTCATGATTGGATTTCTCCGTAACTACTTCTCCCAGGACATCGCCATTGACCTGGGCACCGCCAACACCCTGATTTACGTGAAAGGCAAGGGCATCGTGCTTGATGAGCCCTCTGTCGTCGCCATCCGTTACGAGGGTGGCAATGGCGGCAAAAAGGTGATCGAGGCGGTGGGGCAGAAGGCCAAGCAGATGCTGGGCAAGGTACCCGGCAATATTGAGGCCATCCGTCCCATGAAAGACGGCGTGATTGCCGACTTCACCGTGACGGAGCAGATGCTCAAACAGTTCATTCGTATGGTGCATGAGAAAAAATTTCTCTCCCCGAGTCCCCGCGTCATCATCTGTGTGCCCTGCGGCTCCACACAGGTTGAGCGGCGTGCGATTCGCGAGTCGGCCTTGTCGGCAGGGTCAAGCCAGGTCTACCTCATTGAAGAGCCGATGGCTGCCGCCATCGGTGCTGGATTGTCGATCTCTGAGCCTCATGGTGCGATGGTCGTCGACATTGGTGGCGGCACGACCGAAGTAGGCGTGATCTCGCTGGGCGGTCTGGTGTATGCAGGAAGCGTCCGGGTTGGGGGTGATAAGTTTGACGAGGCCATCACCAACTACATCCGACGAAACTTCGGCATGTTGATCGGCGAGCAGACCGCAGAGGCGATCAAAAAGCAGATCGGCTCCGCCTTCCCTGGCAGTGAGATCCGGGAGATGGAAGTCCGTGGCCGTAACCTTTCTGAGGGCATTCCCCGCACCTTCACCGTGTCGAGCAATGAAATTCTTGAGGCATTGACGGAGCCTCTTAATCAAATTGTTGTGGCGATTAAAAATGCGCTGGAACAGACACCGCCTGAGCTGGCAGCCGACATTGCTGAGCGTGGATTGATTCTTACCGGAGGTGGTGCATTGCTGCGCGATCTCAATCGCCTGCTCTCCGAGGAAACTGGACTGCCGGTCTACGTTGCCGAAGATCCGCTTTCGTGTGTGGTGCGCGGCTGTGGTGCTGCACTCGATCGAATTGATGAGTTCCGCGATGTTTTCGCGCATGAGTAATGAGTGCCTGAGGGGGCCCGCCATCGGTTGATATGGCCCTCTCGCAGACCCCCCCACCACTTTTTCAACAAGGCCTCTCGGCCAGGCTTCGCCTCCTCATCGCTGTGCTCGCCGCGGTGGGCATGCTCTACATTGATCTTCATTTGGGCATGCTCAAGCCGCTGCGCCAAGGCCTGTCTATAGTGCTTTATCCCATTGAGCAGGTGCTCATGGTCCCGCGTGACGTCGTGCGTTGGGCTTCCCACTACGGCTCCGCACTGACGGACGTGGTGGATCGCAAGGCCCAGCTTGAGCGACGAGAAGTAGAGAACTCTGAACGCCTCCTGCAGATCGAGCAGTTAAAAGTCGAGAACGATAGCCTGCGCACTCTTTTAGAGCTTCGCAAAGGATCTAAGCATCCGACCGTCGTGGCCGAGATCAGCCATGAGACACGGGATGCATTCAGCAATCGTGTGGTGATCGACCGGGGAAGCCAGCACGGCGTGCAGCCCGGGCATCCGGTGATCAATGCCCAAGGCGTTGTGGGCCAGGTCATCCGCGTCTCACCGATCACTTCGGAGGTCTCTTTGGTCACGGACCCCTCGCTGACCATTCCGGTGAATCTACCGCGTTCGGGCATCCGAAGTGTGGCCAGTGGCACAGGCGATGGCCAGCAGGTGGATCTGAAATATCTCAACATCAATGCCGAGGTTGAAGTGGGCGATGTATTGGTCACCTCAGGATTGGATGGGCTGTATCCAAGCGGCCTCCCGGTTGCGAAAATCAATCGGGTGGAGCGCGCAGGCAGTGGCCAGTTTCCGCGTATTTCGTCCACACCTGTCGCTCCGATTGGCACGCTTCGTAATGTCTTGGTGATCCTTGTTGATCAGCAGCTCATTCCCCCTGCCCCTCGTGAACTTGAACGTCAAGCCCCGCCACCTGCCAAAGGGGGTGCCGCCAAATGAGACGGACCGTACTCGGGCGCACGCCCAGCACCGGCATGATCACCTGGTCGCTGGTGATTGCGCTCGGTCTGGAGATGTTGCCGTGGGGCAATTGGCTGGTGCCGAATTTTCTGGCGTTGATGTTGGTGTTCTGGAATGTGTTTCAGCCCCGCCGCGTGGGCATTGCACTTGCATGGTTGCTTGGCATCGTCATGGATGTCCATGCTGGCGCCTTGCTGGGCCAGCATGCCCTGGCCTATTCGATTCTGTCGTACGGTGCGATTGCGCTTCATCGCCGGCTTCTGTGGTTTTCTGTCACGGGCCAGGCCCTCCAGCTTTTTCCGTTGTTTTTCGTAACCAACGTGGTGGTTACTCTGGTGAACCTCTTTTTTTCAGGCGTTTCACCTTCATGGGTCTACCTGGCGTCTCCCGTCATCACGGCGGTGTTGTGGGTCCCGGTGACCACGTGGATTCTGAACCGACTCAACCGGCCGCTCAGCTCAACGGCGGCCATCGGCCGTTAGGCCGGGGCCATCGAGAGTGTGCACAGGCGCGGTGCAGTAGACGAGAACCAGCATGAATGAATTTCGGGCCAACGACTCAGGAGATTTTCGACTAAGGGCGTCGTTTATGGCGGGCCTGGTGTTGTTTTTATTCGCCCTTTTGCTGCTTCGATTTTTTTATCTGCAGGTCTGGAAGTATTACGACTTCCATGCCATGAGCGAAGAAAACCGCGTCGCGTTGCTTCCTGTGCAGGCGCCACGAGGGGAGATTTTTGATCGGCATGGCAGCATCATTGCCCGCAATGGATCTGCATTTGCGCTTGAGATTGAGCCACACAAGGTGCCCAATCTTGAAGACACGCTCCAGTTTCTGGGCACCCTGGTCAGAATTGACGAACTCGATATGCGCCGATTCCGTCGGCTAAAAAACGAGCTTCGTAAATTTGACACGATTCCCCTGCGCCCCACGTTAAACGACGCGGAGGTAGCCCGCCTTGTGGTCCATCTGCATCGCCTGCCGGGCGTGTCCGTGAACGTGCGCAGCATGCGGTATTACCCGCACGGGGATTCTTCCTCCCATCTTCTGGGCCATATCGGCCGAATCTCTAAACGCGATCGTGAGCGTATCGAGCAAAGTGAACAGGCTTCAAGCTATTTCGGCACGTCGCACATTGGAAAGCTGGGTCTGGAGCAAGCCTACGAGCGTGAGCTGCGCGGGCAGACCGGATTCGATCGTATGGAGATCACGGCCGGCGGCCGAATGGTGCGAAGCCTTGCCCGAAAACTGCCGGTTCCGGGCCGTAACCTCAGGCTGTCGATCGACGGCGAACTGCAACGTCTGATTGAGCAGGCCTATGGCAAGCGACGCGGCGCATTGGTGGCCATTGCGCCGGCTACGGGCGAGGTGTTGGCATTTGTTTCCATGCCCAATTTCAATCCGGCGTTGTTTATCGATGGCATTGATTCGACCACCTGGGATGCGCTGAACAATTCTCCAGACAAACCCCTTCTCAATCGGCCGCTTCGTGGTACCTATCCTCCCGGTTCAACCTACAAGCCGTTTATGGCGATTGCGGCTCTCGAGTCAGGGATGCGCAAACCGGACGACACCATCAATGACCCCGGCTTTTTCATGTTCGGCAATCATAAATTTCGTGACAGCAAGCCTGAGGGCAACGGAATCGTCGACTTGAAGAAGTCGATTGTCGTGTCAAGTGATACTTACTACTACATCCTGGCCCGTGACATGGGCGTCGACATGATTCATCAGCATATCTCGCCGTGGGGCTTTGGACAAAAAACAGGGATTGATTTGATCGGCGAAACCAGTGGCATTCTGCCGTCGTCGAAATGGAAAGAAGAGCGATTTAAACAGCCCTGGCACCCGGGTGAAAACATGTCGATTGGTATCGGGCAGGGCTACAACTCGTTTTCAATGCTGCAGATGGCCACCGCCACAGCCGGGTTGGCCAACCGCGGCGTGATCATGAAGCCACGCCTGGTGCAGTCCATCGAGGACCCCAACACCGGTGAGGTCGTCAAAACCAAGCCGGAAGTTTTACGCAAAGTCACCGTCGATGACAAATCACTGGATCTGGTGATTGAGGCGATGGCCGAAGTCAACAAATCGGGCACCGGTGCCCGGGTCTTTGCTGGCGCGCCTTATTCAGTGGCCGGCAAAACAGGAACGGCACAGGTCGTAAGCATCGGTCAGAATGAAAAATACAACGCGGCGCGGGTGGCGGAACGTCATCGGGACCACTCCCTCTACATGGCCTTCGCACCGGTTGAACATCCCGAGGTGGCAGTGGCACTGATTGTGGAAAATGGGGGTTTCGGTGCCGCCGCAGCCGCACCCATCGCCCGGATGGTGTTTGATCACGTGTTACTAAAAAAGAGCGTGGCCCATGCCAAGTGAAATCGTTCCCAAGGGATTAAGGGGCATCTGGGTTCGGCTGCAGCCTGTTGTGGGGGTGTTTGACGGGCCGTTTATGAGCCTGTTTCTTGGGATTGCTGCTCTGTCGTGTCTGATTCTTTACAGTGCTGGCAACGACTTTGATGGCCGATTCGCAGGCCATCTTCGTAACCTTGGGATCGCGGTGCTGATCATGTGGGTCGTGGCCCATATTCCGGCCACGCAAATCCAGCGGGTGGCAGTGCCCCTGTTTATCTTAGGCGTTCTGCTGTTGGTGGCTGTCGCGGTGGCCGGCGATGTTTCCAAAGGAGCCCGGCGATGGCTCAACATCGGCATTACACGCATTCAGCCATCCGAACTCATGAAGATTGCCATGCCGATGATGTTGGCCTGGCTCGTTCATCGCTACGAGGGCCTGCGCACTCTGGGGCAGTGGGGTGTTGCCTTGACGATTTTGATTGTGCCAACGGGCCTGATACTGGCTCAGCCGGATCTGGGCACCGCAATCTTGGTTTTTGCGGCCGGCATGTTTGTACTTTTTTTTGCGGGACTTTCCTGGCGTCTTGTTCTGATCACACTGGGCATTGTGTGCGTAGCTGTTTTGGGGCTGATCATCTTTGGAGACCCAGCCTGCGCGGACGGACTCTCATGGCCCGGCTTTCGGGAATACCAGCGGCAACGCGTCTGCACACTGCTTGATCCGATGCGGGACCCGTTGGGCAAGGGCTTTCACATCATTCAATCCGTGATTGCTGTGGGCTCTGGAGGACTCTTTGGAAAAGGCTGGATGCAAGGCACTCAGACCCACCTGGAATTTATCCCCGAGCGCACTACCGATTTCGTGTTTGCAGCCTACTCGGAAGAATTCGGTCTGCTGGGCAACGCCTTGCTTTTGGCGTTGTATGCTGGCCTGATTCTACGGGGGCTGTGGATCGCGATCGGCGCCCCGACACTGTTTTCTCGACTTTTGGCGGGCGCCATATCCCTGACTATTTTTAACTATGCCTTTGTCAACATGGGCATGGTGACCGGCATTCTTCCGGTGGTCGGTGTGCCCCTGCCTTGGATGTCGTACGGGGGGACTGCGATGGTCACCTTAGGCTTTGGGGTGGGCATTCTGATGAGCATTTCTCGAACGCGCTCACAGACTGTGCAGGGCTTCGTTCTCCAGCGACAATAAACATACGCTGCGGGGTGCCGGCCAGGCCCTGCAGATGATTCAACCAAGGGAGAGCAGCATGGGCCAGCCATTGGCAGCGGCGACGTCAATTCTCGATGGCTTCAACCGTCATTACGCGTTATTTCGTTACAACGCCCAGCAGGCCAAGCAACGTTTTGAGTCTGGCGATTACCATGGGATTCGCCGATTGGCCCGAGAGCGCATTACGTTTTATGACCAGAGGGTGCGAGAGGCCTTTGATGAGATGCGCGGCCGACTCGAGGGCAACGATAATTCCGGTGCATTTTGGCAGGACGTCAAAAAATCATTCACGCTGCTGATCTCCGATCATCGTCAGCCCGAGTTGGCTGAGACGTTTTTTAACTCGGTCACAACAAAACTCTTGCAGCGCGAGTATTTTCGCAACGACCTGTTGTTTGTTCGACCCCAGATTTCTACAGAGTATTTGGATTCTGAGCCGCCTTCTTACCGTGTCTATTATCCGCGCTCCCGTGGGCTGCAGCAGACCCTGATCGACATTGCGGTGGATCTTGGACTGGCCTGCCCGTGGGACGACATCTCTCGGGATTTGCGATTTGTACGCCAGGCCATCTGTGAGCGGCTTGAGCGGCCCTGGCACTCGCAGGCGGACTTGCAGATTCATGTGTTGCGCTCTCTGTTTTTTCGTAACAAAGGCGCCTATCTGATCGGCCGAATTGTGAACGATGGCGACCCGATTCCGTTTGCGGTGCCGATCATGCGAAATAAAAAAGGCCGGGTCTATATCGACACAGTGTTGTTTCAGCCCGAGCAGATTTCGGTATTGTTTTCGTTCTCGCGATCGTATTTCATGGTCGATATGGAAGTGCCGTCTGCTTATGTGCAGTTCCTTCGCACCCTGATGCCCAACAAGGCCAAGAGTGAGCTCTACACGATGTTGGGCCTGCATAAGCAGGGCAAGACCCTGTTTTATCGGGACTTGTTGCTGCATCTGAAGCATTCCAATGACCGTTTCAAAATCGCCGACGGTATCAAGGGCCTGGTGATGCTGGTCTTCACGCTGCCTTCTTTTCCCTATGTTTTTAAAATTATCAAAGATAAACGCAGCAAAGATGTCACGCGAGAGCACATTGAATCCAAGTATCAGCTGGTCAAGGTCCATGACCGTGCCGGCCGTATGGCCGACACCTGGGAGTACTCCAATGTGGATTTTCCACGCGCACGTTTTGAATCCAGTCTGCTCGATGAGATTCGGGAATTCGCGCCGTCGATGATGATTGAGGTTGACGATCGAATTGTGCTTAAACATCTCTACATTGAACGCCGCATGATTCCGCTGAATATTTTCTTGGAGCATGCCACTGAGGCAGAGGTTGATTACGCGGTGAAGGAGTATGGCGATGCAATCAAGCAGCTCGTGGCGGCTAATATTTTCCCGGGCGATATGCTCTATAAAAACTTCGGCATGACCCGCCAGCGCCGCGTAGTGTTTTATGACTATGATGAAATCGAGTACCTGACCGACTGTAAATTCCGCCGCATCCCGCCTCCGCGGACACCGGAAGATGAAATGGCCTCGGAGCCTTGGTACACGATTGGCCCCAAGGATGTATTTCCCGAGGAATTTGAGACATTTTTGTTGGGCCAACCCCGGCTGCGTAAGGCGTTCATGCGCTATCACGCCGATTTGTTGGCGCCGGACTATTGGGTCGCCCAGCAGGAGCGGATCCGCAAAGGCCTCCTCGATGATGTTTACCCGTATGCCGAGGGCCTTCGGTTTCGAAAAGAGCAAGAACAAGTCGAGGGCTGATCCGGAATGGCTTCAGAAGAGCAGTCATTTGACACGGTGATTGTGGGGGCCGGCAGCGCCGGATGCCTGCTGGCCAATCGTTTGTCGCAGGATCCTCGGCATCGCGTGCTTTTGATCGAGGCCGGCGGCGAGGACGATTGGCTTTGGATCAAGATCCCGGTGGGCTATCTCTTTACGATTGCCAACCCACGCACGGATTGGTGCTTTAAGACCGAACCCGATCCCGGTTTAAACGGCCGTTCGATTCACTATGCACGGGGCCGTGTCATCGGGGGATGCTCCTCCATCAACGCCATGATTTATATGCGGGGCCAGGCCTCTGACTACGACCGCTGGGTGCAGGCGACCGGCGATCAGCGATGGAGCTGGTCTCATGCCCTCTCCACCTACCGAGCGCTGGAGGATTATTTTGGTGGTGAAAATGAATGGCATGGGCGGGCCGGCGAGATGCGTGTTGAGCCGCCGCGTGTGCGCTGGGAGATCCTGGATGCCTGGCGGCGGGCTGCCGAGGAGCAGGGAATTCCGTCGATCGAAGAATTTAACCGTGGCGACAACACCGGCTGCGCTTATTTCCACATGACACAGCGTCGGGGTGTGCGCTGGTCGATGGCCGATGCGTTTTTGCACCCCATCCGTCATCGAAAAAATCTTACGGTCATGACCAAGGCGCAGGTTTTGCGCATCCTGACCAGGCCCATCACCGAGTCCACCGCCAACCGGCCGCGCTGGACGCGATCAGCCTGGGCGCAAGCAGGTCTCGAGGCCTATGGACTGGAGTTGTTGCACGAGGGGCATCGCACCGTGGTCCACGCACGGGAGCAGGTAATTCTGGCCGCGGGGGCCATCAGCTCACCGCAGTTGTTGCAGGTCTCCGGTATTGGGCCCGGCACTGTCTTGTCATCCGTTGGCATTACGCCCCTGGTGGACCTTCCGGGGGTGGGCGAAAACCTGCAAGATCACTTGCAGATTCGCACTGTGTACCGTGTGAGTCACTGCAAAACCGTCAACACACTCTATGGAAACATCCTGACACGTGTTGGGATGGGCCTGCAGTACGCTTTATTTCGGACTGGCCCCATGACCATGCCGCCGTCGACCTTGGGAGCATTTGCCAAAAGCAATCCTCAGCAGCCAACGGCAAACATTGAATGGCATGTGCAGCCATTGTCCCTGCCTAAATTTGGTGAGCCTCTGCATGCCTTCAATGCGATCACACCCAGCGTCTGCAATCTAAGGCCAACATCGCGAGGCTGGGTCCGCCTGGCCCATGCCGATCCCATGGCCTCCCCTAGAATTTTTTGCAATTACTTGTCCACGCCCGAGGACCGTGCAGTGGCCGTCGAAGGCCTTACGTTCACGCGGCGCATCATGCAAAGCCACGCACTGCGAGCCTTTGAACCGAGCGAGGTGCTACCGGGCCCTAGGATTCAGAGCCCGGCCGAACTGGAGCAGGCGGCGGCTGAGTTGGGCACCACCATTTTTCACCCCGTCGCCACCTGTGCCATGGGCAAGGTCGATGCCCAGGGGCGTGTCGCGGATCCGATGACGGTACTGGATTCAGAGTGTCGGCTGCGTGGGGTGGCACGTCTGCGCGTGGTGGATGCATCAAGTATGCCCTGCATCACATCAGGCAATACCAATGCGCCGGTGATGCTTATTGCAGAGCAGGTTGCACGTGCTATGCGTCAGGAGCAGATGGAGTGTGCGCAGTGAATGCCAAACATCTTCCCTTTGCCCGCTGCGCTCCCGGCCAAGACGTTCCCGTGGTGCTCGACACCAATATTCTTCTGGATTTGTATGTCTTTCAGGATCCCCGCGCCCACCTGCTACGCCCGCATGTAGAAACTCGGAGCATGTGTTTTTTAGCCTCGGATCAGACCGTTGCAGAGCTGGCCAATGTCTTGACTCGTGAAAAATTTAGCCTCTCTATCCAACGCCAAAACGACATTTTGTCGTCGTGGCGATCAGCATCCCAGTTACTGCCTCAGGAAGCCATTCAGTCTTCACCGTGGCGTTGTAAAGACCGCGACGATCAAGTGTTTTTAGATCTCGCATGGACTCGGCGGCCAGCTGTATTGTTATCGAAAGACCTGCATGTGCTGCGTTTTGCTAAACGCGCCTTGCGTGACGGGGTGCAGATTTCGACGGCGATGCACGAGGATGCATTGGGCGTCCCTGATGCGGACACCTCCCGCTAGGTTGCGTAGTCAATGACCAGCGGCGCGTGATCCGAGAACCGATCGTTGCTGTGAATATGGGCACTGCGGGCCAGTGCCGCCACACCGGGTGTCGCAATCTGATAATCGATCCGCCAGCCCACATTGTTGGCCCGTGCCTGTCCGCGCTGGCTCCACCAGGTGTATTGGTCTGGCCGTGGATCCAGCCGTCGAAACACATCGACCCAACCCAGTTGATCAAACACCCGGGTGAGCCAGGCCCGCTCCTCCGGCAAAAAACCTGAGTTTTTAAGATTGCCCCGCCAGTTTTTCAAATCGATCTCATGGTGGGCGATGTTCCAATCCCCGCAAATGACAAATTCGCGCCCTTGGTCGGTGTGCTCGTTCATCCATGTTTGCAAGACCGGAAAAAATGCGTCGAGAAACCGAAATTTTGATGCCTGCCGCTCGTCAGACGCCGAGCCGGACGGCAGGTAGACCGACACCACAGATAACCGGGTCTGTGCGTCATCAAAGTCAGCCCGTAATACACGGCCCTCTTGGTCAAATTCGGCAACGCCGATACCGTGCGTGATGCGCGTAGGCGGGATGCTGCTGTAGAGCCCAACCCCGCTGTATCCTTTTTTCTGGGCAGCAAAAAAATGGCCGATCAGCCGTCGATCGTTATGCACCACTGCACGATGTGCATCCGACAGGTCCGATTCTTGGGCTTTCAGTTCTTGAACACAGATCACATCGGCATGTTGTGCGCCCAGCCAGTCCAGGGCGCCTTTGGTCGCTGCAGACCGAATGCCATTGAGGTTAAAAGAGATGATTCGCATGAGGTATATTCTCCCGCATCATGAGCGCAACTTACGACCCTCGCCCCGCTGACCAAGAATTTATCCGATTTGCAATCGAAACCGGGGTCCTGCGTTTTGGAAACTTTGTGACCAAGGCGGGTCGATCGTCACCCTATTTTTTTAATGCAGGACTTTTTCACCACGGCGGCACACTTGGTACGCTGGCGGAGTTTTATGCCAAGACGTTTTTGGCGGCAGAATTTGATGGCCGAATGTCGGCAGATGGATTGTTTGGTCCAGCCTACAAAGGCATCACATTGGCCAGTGCTACAGCGGTTGCTTTAGCCCGTGCTGGACGCGACATAGGTTTTTCATACAACCGCAAAGAAGCCAAAGATCACGGCGAAGGCGGTCTGGTGGTGGGCAAAAAACTCGAGGGCCGCATTGTGATCGTTGACGATGTGATTTCTGCGGGCACCTCGGTACGAGAGTCGGTCGATATCATCAAGGCCCACGGAGCCACACCTGCAGGAGTCTTGATCGCCTTGGACCGCATGGAGCGCGGGGGAACCGCGGCCTCGCCCACACGGTTGTCGGCCGTCCAAGAGGTGCAGGAGTCATTCGGGATCCCCGTCATTGCGATCGCAACCCTGGCTGACCTGCTGCATTTTTTAGAGGCCAGTGAGAATCCAGAGCTCACAGTCCATCGCGAGGCCGTTGCCACCTACCGAAAACAATGGGGTGTCGATTAAAGGCTCGGATCTGGCGGCAGGGTGTCCAGCGTTCGGCCGATGGCTTTGGCGTACAAGGGCAAGACCTGATCCAGGTGCCGCTCAATGTCTGAAATGCGGCTAGTGCCCGAGGGGTGAGTGGACAACCATTGCGGCGGAGCATTTTTCGAAGCCGCCGACATTTTTCGCCACAACGTAATGCCGGCGCGTGGATCAAATCCACCCCGTGCCGCGATGTCCATGCCGATCAGGTCGGCCTCGCTCTCGTTGTCCCGTGAAAACTTCAACAGGGTCAGCTGAGCGCCATAGTCCATCACCGTTCGCCCGACATCGCCGAGCCCAAGGATTGATGAGAGCACACCGGCGCCGATGCCCGTGAGCTGGCTTTTTGCGATCTGTTCCCGAGAATGTTCGCGCAATGCATGGGCCATCTCATGGCCCATGATCATGGCGACCTCGTCGTCGGTGAGCTGCAACTGATCCAGGATGCCCATGAAGAACCCGATTTTTCCTCCCGGCATGCAGAAGGCGTTGATCTGTTTGGAGTTAAACAGCTGAACCTCCCAGGCCCAGCGGCCTGCGCGCGGATTCCAGCGTGGGGTGTAAGGCAGAAGACGATTCGCAATCTCTTTTAAACGGTTGAGCTGCGGGTGGTCATTCGGGGCCAAGGCACGCTTTTCGGCCGCCTGCTGTTTCATCTGATTAAATTGCTTGGCTGCCGATTGCTCCAACTGTTCGGCGGGCACAAGGTTTTTTAACCGAGAGGGTTTTTCTACTCGAATACCGGGATCGTCTGCTGGGCTTGTCTGGGCGTAGGCCAACGACAACGGGCAGGCGATCAGTGCAATCGCAAACGTGAGCGCAGCCAACCGGCCTTGTTGCGGGTGTCTTGCCGTGAATGGGGAAAGAGCAAAAATGTTCATAAGCGAAGACAATAGCGTCACTTAAAACGCTTTGCGAGTCCCCGTGGGCCTATGGTGAACAATTCCTCTTCTGGCGATTCCGGTAGAACCCCTCCGGTGGGCGAAGTGCCGCACAGGGGGCTTTTGATCATGACCCTGGTTCTGGGCTTTGCCAGTGGCCTTCCCCTTGCATTGTCGACCGGCACGCTGCAGGCCTGGCTTACCGTGGAGGGGGTAGAACTCAAGACGTTAGGCTGGCTTACCCTGCTGGGACTGCCCTACACCTACAAGTTCCTTTGGGCACCGTTATTGGACCGTTACCACGTACCGGGCTTAGGCGGCTGGGGCGGGCGACGACGCGGCTGGATGGTGGTGCTTTTGCTGGCCATGGCTGCCACGTTGTTTGCCATGTCCATGCAGACTCCGAACAGCTCTAACGATAGCCTCTGGGGTATTGCGGCGTTGGCGTTTGCGTTGGTGATGCTCTCTGCCAGCTTTGACATTGTGTTTGACGCCTGGCGGGCCGAATCGCTCACAGCGGCCCAACGGGGCCTAGGGGCCGCATGGTCCGTGATTGGGTATCGCTTGGCCATGCTCACGTCGGGCGGCCTTGCACTGATGCTGGCCGATCTCTATCTGGGGTTTGCCGGGGTCTATCGGCTGATGGCAGTCTTTTGTTTGCTGCTCGCATTGACGGCAATGGCCGCACCTCAGCCCACGACCGTTACAGCACCCCGGTCACTCGTGGCGGCGGTGATTGAGCCGTTTAAGGAATTTTTTGGCCGTGGCGGCGCGGTGCTGATTCTGGTCACCATCATCCTTTACAAACTGGGTGATGCGTTCGCGGGTAGTCTTTCCACCGCATTTCTGATTCGTGGAGCAGGATTTACGCCGGCCGAAGTGGGCGCGGTGAACAAAGGTATGGGCCTGTTGGCGACCCTAGTAGGCGGCCTGGCCGGCGGTCTTTTGATGTCCAGGATTTCGCTCTGGAAGGCCTTGTTGATCTTTGGCCTTCTGCAGGCGATCACGAATCTTGGCTTTTGGTGGCTGGCCGCCTTTCCGCCAAGCCTGGCTGGCATGACCGCCGTGGTCTTGCTTGAAAATCTTGCTGGGGGAATGGGGACCGCCGCCTTTGTGGCCTTGCTGATGGCTTTGTGCGATGTGCGCTTTACTGCCACTCAGTTTGCGCTGCTATCGGCGCTGGCATCCATTGGGCGTGTAGTGGTAGGCCCCGTAGCGGGCGTTACCGCGACCGACTGGGGCTGGGCAAACTTTTTCTTGTTGTCGACTGCAGCAGCGCTTCCGGGCCTGGTGATGCTGTTTGCGATAAAGCCCCATTTGGAGCGTTATCGCGTGACGTCTGCACCGACTACTTAACCACCAACACAGGAATGGGGCTGTGGCTGATGAGCTTGGTGGTGACAGAGCCAAGAATCAGATCGCTGATGCTGCTGCGGCCCTTTCCGCCTACGATCAACAGGTTTAAGTTTTCTTTTTTAATGATGTCGATAATCGTGGCCGCCACCTCGCCATGGCCTTTCACTACGGTAAAAGCCTGGCCTGCCGCGGTGAGAATATTTTTTGCTTCTTTGAGCTCTTCCTCTGCGATCTGATCCATGTACTGCTCAATCTGATGCCGGTCAATGCCTTTGGCCACGGGTGAGATCAATGCTGACAGATGAACGTTGAGCAGCAGCAATGCGGGTTTCTCTTTCAGAGCATTGGCAATGCTCACTGCCTCGCGAACCGCACGAAGCGAGTTATCGGAACCGTCGACCGCAATGGCAATACGCATGATGTGCACCCTTTCTATGGAAAACGCAGGCCGTACATGAATCGGGCCTAGCCCTATTCTACCGTGACGCTTTTGGCCAGATTGCGTGGCTTATCCACATCATTGCCGCGTGCAAGCGCCACGTGGTAGGCCAGCAGCTGCAGGGGTATCACGTGCAAAATGGGCGAGAGCAGTCCTGCATGGTCCCCGAGTGTGATCACGTGCATGCCATCGGCAGAAGCGATACCGGCGCCCTTATCGGCAATGATGTAGAGCTCCCCGCCACGGGCCCGCACTTCCTGGAGATTGCTTTTTAGTTTCTCCACGAGCTGGTCGTTGGGGGCCACGGCCACGACGGGCATATCGGCATCGACCAGCGCCAAGGGGCCGTGTTTGAGCTCGCCTGCGGCATACGCCTCGGCGTGAATGTAGCTGATCTCTTTGAGCTTGAGGGCGCCTTCCATCGCGATGGGATAGTGGATCCCGCGCCCTAGAAATAATGCATGCTGTTTTTCCACAAATCGCGTGGCCCAGGATTTAAATTCTGATTCGGCGGAGAGCACCTGCAGCGCCGCGGCCGGAAGATGGCGTAACTGGCCCAGCAGTATCTGCTCCTGGGCCGGCAGTAGATGGCCCCGCAGCTTAGCCATCACCAACGTGAACAGAAACAAGGCGGCAAGCTGCGTGGTGAAGGCCTTGGTTGAGGCAACGCCGATCTCGGGGCCTGCTCGGGTCAGAAACTTCAGGTCGGAGGCGCGCACAAGGGCCGACTCGGGCACATTGCAGATGGACAGGCTTGCTAGCAGGCCCTGACGTTGGGCGTGGTGCAAGGCGGCCAGGGTGTCGGCTGTTTCGCCTGACTGGGAGATGGTGATCACCAGCGTGTTGGCCTGGGCCACACTTTCACGGTAACGGTACTCACTGGCGATTTCGACAGTGGTTGAGATTTTCGCGATCGACTCTAGCCAATACCGAGCAACCATGGCGGCGTGGTAGCTGGTGCCACACGCCAAAATCAGAATGTGATGTGTTGCAGAAAAAAGAGATTCAGCTTGCGCACCAAAGAGCATGGGTGAGATTGATTGGGCGCCGATGACTTCTTCTAACGTGGCAGCGATGGCTCCAGGCTGCTCAAACATCTCTTTTTGCATGTAGTGGGCATAGGGCCCAAGTTCGACGGCATCCAACGACAGGCTGCTCACGGTCACAGGCCGTGTCACTGTCCGGTCCTTACTATCCAGAATACGAATCTCAGAGGGGGTAAGGCTTGCCAGATCGCCATCTTCCAAGTAGATGATGTTGCGCGTGACCTGAAGCAAGGCCGAGGTGTCGGACGCCAGAAAATTTTGCCCGCTTCCCTCAATGCCACACCCGATCAAAAGGGGTGCGCCATGCCGTGCACCAACCAACAGGTCTGCATCACGATCGCAGATGGCCGCAATGGCAAACGCACCCATGAGCTGGCCTCTGGCCTGATCGACTGCTTCGGTGAGTGTGGCCGAGGTCCGACGAAATTTATGAATCAAATGTGCGATGACCTCGGTATCGGTCTGCGAAGCAAAGTGATAGCCCTGGGCACTGAGTTCTGAGCGCAGTGCTTCATGATTTTCAATGATGCCGTTGTGCACAACACATACCGTGAACCCGTTGCCTTCTGAGAGGTGTGGGTGGGCATTGTCGGTGGTCACGCCCCCATGGGTAGCCCAGCGCGTATGGGCAATGCCAAGTGTGGCCTGCAGTGCCTGGGTCTGGGCTTGAAGTTCGGCCACCCGTCCCACCGCCCGAACGCGCGCGATCACTCCGTTGTTGTGCACGGCGAGGCCGGCGGAGTCGTAGCCGCGGTACTCCAGCTTACGGAGCCCCTCAATCAGGACGGGTACAACATTGTGGTGTTCTTGGGGTCGGGCAACGGCCCCCACGATTCCGCACACGGGTTAATGGGCCTTTTTGTGGGGCCGTTTGTACCCCTTGATCGTGACTTGAGGGCTGCGCGAGAGGGTTAATTCTTTCGCCGGTGCATCTTGCGTTAGCGTGGTGCCAGCACCAAGGGTTGCTGCTTGTCCAACAGTGACCGGCGCCACCAGCTGGGTGTCAGAGCCGATGAATGCGTCGTCTTCAATGATGGTACGGTGCTTGTTGGCACCATCGTAATTACAGGTGATCGTACCTGCGCCGATATTGACCCGTTGACCAATCGTGGCATCGCCAAGATAGCTCAAGTGATTGGCCTTCGAGCGCTGCCCAAGCTGCGTATTTTTCAGTTCGACGAAATTGCCCACATGGGCCCCTTCAGCAAGCTCGGTGCCGGGCCGTAGCCGCGCGTAGGGCCCAACAACGGCCTGTGGACCGATCTGAGCGCCGTCGATATGTGAAAACGCCTCAATACGTGCTTCGGGACCAATCGCGGCATCGCGTACTACACAGTAAGGGCCGATATGCACACCCCTTGCAAGCGTGACACGCCCTTCAAACACGCAGCCCACATCGATGGTGACATCGGTTTCGCATTCAAGGGTTCCCCGGACATCAATGCGGGCCGGATCCATGAGCCGAACACCGTCATCTAAAAGGGCTTGTGCACGGCGGGCCTGGAGTTGGCGCTCAAGCTCAGCACGCTGCGACTGGCTGTTTACGCCAAGAATCTCGTCGGCTGTGTCGGCTTGAGAAGACCCGATGGGATGATGTTCTTTCGAGGCCATCTCGATAATGTCGGTGAGGTAGTACTCGCCCTGCGCGTTTTGATTGGTGAGCGATTGTAACCAGCCCAGGAGCCTGTGGGTGGGTACGACCAAAATTCCGGTGTTGATTTCACGGATCCGACGTATCGCAGGATCGGCATCTTTTTCTTCAACGATCTGAGTAATCATGCCCTGAGCATTGCGCACGATACGGCCATATCCCTTGGGGTCGTCTAGGGTAGCTGTAAGTAGAGCCATGCCGTCATGCTGGGCGGCTGATTCGGATAGTCGCGTTAATGTTGCAGCAGTAATCAATGGCACATCACCGTACAAAACCAGTGTCGGCATTGACGGATCAAGATGCGCTGCCGCCTGCTGAACGGCGTGGCCTGTGCCCATCGGTGGGTCTTGAAGGGCCCAGGTGATCGGGCATTCCGCACGCGCAAATGCTTTCATGGCCTGTTGAACCTTCGAGGCACCGTGGCCCACCACGACCACCAGCCGTCTCGGATCGAGCTGATACGCGGTGGTAAGCACGTGCGCCAAGAGCGGCATCTCTGCCAAGGGATGGAGTACCTTGGGAAGATCCGACCGCATTCGGGTTCCCTTACCCGCGGCAAGGATCACGATGTTCATACGTGCTGTGCCTCGCCACCGTGGCCGCCCGCCCGATTGGGAGACACGAGCGAGCCGATCACCATGCCGATTGCATTGGCAAACAAACCAAAAAGCTGCGGCTCGCCGGGACCGTCATAGCCGGTGAACTCCAATACGAGCCAGGTAGACAGCCCAAATGTAATGCCCAAGCCCGCACCTTGGTTTCTCGCACGTTTCCAGAAGAGCCCTGCCGCGAGAGGCACAAGAGCACCCGCCAGAGTGATGCGGTAGGCGTTTTCCACCATATGGTGAATACTGGCATCGCTGGCAATCGCGTAATACGTCACGATCGCCGCAAATGCAAGAACAGTGATCCGCAGCGACCACAGAAACTGATGATCCGTCATGCGGGGCGCGAACCCTTTCAAAATATTTTCTGCAAACGTTACCGATGGCGCCAACAAGGTGCCGGAGGCTGTGCTCATGATGACTGACAGCAGCGCACCAAAAAACACCACCTGCATGAAAAATGGCATGTGGTTCATGATCAGCATGGGAAGAATTAGCTGTGAATCTTCGGCCAGGTAGCGCTTGACCATCTCTGGGTCAATGATGGTTGCGGTGTAGGCAAGAAACAAAGGAACCGCCGCAAAGAAAAAGTAGCTCACCCCGCCAATGGTGGTGCCCCACACTGCAACCGTCTCGTTCTTGGAAGAGTTCACGCGCTGAAAGACATCCTGCTGGGGTACCGACCCCAATGCCATGGTGACCAACGCGGCGATCCATCCCAGCAAGTCCACGGGATCCAAGGTCGGTAAGAATTCAAACTTGCCCTCGGCAGAAGCCTTCGCGATCACGTGGGCAACGCCGCCGGCCTGATCGGCCGCATTGTGGGTTACGAGCAGCAATCCCACCACGATCACGATCATTTGCACAAAGGTGGTAAGGGCTACAGACCACATGCCACCGAACAACGTGTAGATCAACACGACTCCTGCGCCAATCAACATGCCTTGAGTGGACGAGATCAGATCGTTGGATAGAACATTAAACACAAGTCCGAGGGCGGTGATCTGGGCCGAGACCCACCCCAGATACGAGATCACGATGCAGATCGACAGCAGCAATTCGGTCTGCCGGTTATAGCGCATGCGGAAGTAGTCGCCCAGCGTGATCAGATTGAGTCGATACAGAGGCCGAGCAAACACCAGACCAAAAACCACCAGGCACAGCGATGCTCCCAAGGGGTCAGAGATCAGCCCTCGAAAGCCTTCTTCCAGAAACGTTGCCGAGATACCCAGAACGGTTTCGGCCCCAAACCAGGTTGCAAAGACCATGGCCAGCACCACAGCCATAGGCAAGTTACGCCCAGCGGTGATGTAGTCTTTTGCCGTGTGGACTTTCGAGGCCCCGTAAAGGCCGATTGCAATCGAGACCAGCAGGTACGCCATCACCAGCCAGAGCAGCATGTTGTTCCGCCTTTACTTGATGTGGAAAAAAGGGCCGATCCCGGCCCGAGCCGGCTCGATTATAAAAGTGCGATGCCCAAAATGACGAGAATCGCGAGCATCAGTCCGATCACAAACCAGAGCATCTGACGGATTTCGCGCTGATGCCGCTCCAGGGCGGCCACCTGGTGTTGCAGCTGCAGTTGTTTTTCAGAGCCGGCCTGGCTTAATGCCTGGTGCACCAGCCGGGGGAGTTGTGGCAGGGTCTGGGCCCAGCGTTCAGACTCTTTCATGAGTGTGGTGCGAAGCGCACGGAATCCGATCTGCTCTTGCATCCAGCGCTCCAGGAAAGGTTTTGCGGTTTTCCACAAATCCAGATCGGGGTCCAGCTGTCGGCCCAGCCCTTCAATGTTGAGCAAGGTCTTCTGCAACAAGGTCAGCTGCGGCTGGATTTCCACATTAAAACGCCGTGAGGCCTGAAACAGACGGACCAACACCTGGCCCAACGAGATCTCCTTTAAGGGCCGATCGAAGTAGGGCTCGCAGACACCTCGAATGGCCGTCTCCAGGGCGTCCACGCGGGTATCGGCCGGTACCCAGCCAGACTCGACATGCAGCTCGGCCACGCGCCGGTAGTCACGCCGGAAAAATGCCAGAAAGTTATGGGCCAGATAGTTTTTATCGACATCGGACAGCGTGCCGACAATGCCAAAGTCCAGGGCGATGTAGCGGCCAAAGTGGGGCCCGCGGTCAGCCACCAGAATATTTCCCGGATGCATGTCGGCATGAAAATAGCCGTCGCGAAATACTTGGGTGAAAAAAATCTCCACGCCATCGCGCGACAGGCGCTTTAAGTCAATGCCGTGGGCCGCAAGCTCATCAAAACGATTGATGGGAATGCCGTAAATACGCTCCATCACAATGACATCGCTGCGGCAGAGGTCCCAGATCATTTCTGGGATTTTCAGCAGATGGGAGTCCTCGAAGTTGCGTCGCAGCTGACTGGCATTGGCGGCTTCGCGGACCAGATCCAGCTCATCGTGCAGGTAAGCGTCAAATTCCTGCACATTCTCAACGGGCTTTAGGCGCCGCCC
>JACCDW010887819.1_pt1 | contig 36360 bp, 52 predicted proteins | sample 7449781 | NCBI WGS metagenome assembly JACCDW01 (sample SAMN15323449, study PRJNA562643) | freshwater metagenome | isolation source: river surface water | place: USA:Blue River Watershed | collected 2017-08-18 | reverse complement strand
TTTGGTTCTTTAGAATATACCGCAGTTATGAATCGCGAAGTAGGTAGAGAGATTACTATCGATTGGGAAACTGGCGGTAGCGATACATTAAGTGCTGCTCAAGTCTATGATTTAATCTTCGACAGTAACCAACCTTGGATGCTGTCGGCTAATGGTACTATCTTTACCTATGAAAAGGAAGGTATCATTCCTGGACTATTAGCTCGTTGGTACAAAGAGCGTAAAGAAATGCAGGCCAAACTAAAAGAATGTATCCAGGCTGGAAATAAGATTGAAGAAGAATACTGGGACAAGCGTCAGCTGGTTAAGAAAATTAATTTGAACAGTTTGTATGGTGCTATTCTTAATCCTGGTTGCAGATTCTTTGATAACAGAATCGGACAAAGTACTACACTAACAGGTAGACAAATTGCCAAACATATGGCATCAAAAGTTAACGAAATTATTACCGGAGAATATGATCACATCGGTAAAGCGGTGATCTACGGTGACACAGACTCTTGTTACTTCTCAGCATATACTACACTGAAGAAGGACATTGAGAAAGGTAATCTTCCTTGGTCTAAGGAAAGTGTTACTGAACTTTATGATACCATAGGAGAAGAAGTTAATGGCACATTCGTCAAATTTATGCAAGACGCCTTCCACGTTCCAAAAACCCGAGGAGAAGTCATCAAAGCAGGTCGCGAGATTGTTGCTTCCAAAGGGCTTTTCATCACCAAAAAACGATATGCAGTCCTCTACTACGACAAAGAAGGAAAAAGAACGGACACAGGTGGCAGCACTGGTAAAATCAAAGCGATGGGGTTAGATCTTAAAAGATCGGATACCCCCGTAGTAATCCAGGACTTTCTAACTGATGTTCTTACTAAAGTATTGAATGGTTCAGCAAAAGAAGAAGTATTAGATTTTATTACTGATTTTAGGACTGAATTTAAAACTCGCCCAGGTTGGGAGAAAGGATCACCTAAACGTGCAAACAACATTACAGAATATGCCAGTAAAGAGAAGAAACTTGGTAAGGCAAATATGCCTGGTCATGTTAGAGCAAGCCTTAATTGGAATACGCTCAAGAGGATGTTCGACGACAAATACTCAATGAACATCGTAGACGGTATGAAAGTAATCGTCTGTAAACTAAAGGATAATCCTATGGGCTATGTTTCAGTAGCTTATCCTGTAGACGAACTTAGATTACCTCAATGGTTCAAAGACTTACCATTCGATGACAGTGAAATGGAAAATACCGTCATCGACGAGAAATTAGAAAATCTTATCGGAGTGCTAGAATGGGACATCAGCCAAACACGCAACGATAATACTTTTAACAAATTATTTGATTTTGAGTAATTTCAAGGTTGATTTTTGCTCACGATCTAAATATAATCTTAATATACATGGAGATCTCTAAATGAAAGACATTTTACAAGACATTGTAAGCCACACACAAAATCTAGGCTTTTTAACCACAGTTAAAGTCACAGGCGCAGAAGATAAGACACAGGTATTTTCTATGGCTGATGATCGTTCTGTGATTATGGAAGCAGAAACTGCTAATCCGTATCCGGATATGATAGGCACATTCGGTATGCCGCAACTGCAAAAACTCAAATATCTCTTAGACGGTGCAGAGTATAAAGACGATGCCAAGATTAATATCACATTTGCAGATCGCAATGGTGAAACTATTCCTGTAGGTATTCACTTTGAAAACAAAGACGGTGACTTTAAAAACGATTATCGTTTTATGAATCAAGAAATCATCAACGAAAAGATGAAGACTGTCAAGTTTCGTGGTGTTAAATGGGATGTTGAGATTGAGCCTACAGTGGCAAGTGTACAGCGTTTCAACTTCCAAGCAGGTGCTAACAACGAGCATCCAACATTCTTAGCAAAAACAGACGGTGGTAACTTGAAGTTCATCTTCGGCGATGCTTCAACACACGGCGGTGAGTTTGTATTTGCACAGAATGTTGCAGGTAAATTAGATCGTGGTTGGACTTGGCCAGTGTTGCCGATCTTGAGCATTCTTAAGATTGCAGATGTTAACAACACCAAGATGTCGTTAAGTAACGAAGGTGCTATCCAGATCACTCTAGACAGCGGTCTTGCTACTTACAAGTACATTATTCCTGCACAGGCGGCCTAATGATCAATTCGTTCAATCAATCTTCTAAACATATCACCGCTTATATGGGATCAAACAACGATCCCTACTTCAGCATGAGCGCACCTAGTTCAGGTATGCTGAGATTCAACGGTGATACTCGCAATATAGAAGTCTATGATGGTATGAGCTGGAGACCTATGACGGGAACTTCAGCCAGTGTCTCGTTGAATGGTCCTGCCGAAGCTGCGATGGATTGGGCCATCAAGAAGATGCAAGAAGAACGAGAATGGGAAGAGTTGGCAAAAACCAATTCTTCTGTTAAAATAGCATTAGACAATGTAGAACAAGCTAAACAACAACTAAGGATAACAGCGACATTAGCCAAAGACACTTCACAGGACTTTGGCGAAACTGAAGCGATGCAGGCATAACAATGACTAAACAACCAGTAGACCTAACACCATTACAGAAAGACTATGCGGTATATTTACCGGCTATCAGTTCTTTCTATAGTACATATGTAGACAAGCAGAGAAAAGAAGAATTTGTTCCTAGTGATCGTATTCCTGCAGGATTTGATCGTGGCATTGAAGGGATGAACTTTCTTAATCCTGAACAAGGATATTTCTATTACAAATATGCGTTGTATTCAGCAGGCCATGCACAGTTAGATATCGAAAAAAGTCTAGATCAAGAATTGATGATACAACAGAGGGATCGTAATAAAACTATGATCCTAGGTGATTCTGGCGGATATCAGATCGGTAAAGGTGTTATTAAATTTGACTGGCAAAACTTTGAAGGGCCTGCCGCTAATAAAGTTCGTGAAAAGATTTTAACTTGGTTAGATGTCACTGCTGACTGGTCAATGATGCTTGATGTACCAACCTGGGCCTGTGATCATATCCATAGTCCTAAGACAGGATTAAAAACATTTGATGACTGTCTTGATAAAACCTGTTTCAACAATGAATATTTTGTTCAAAACAGAATCGGTGCAGCAAATGGTGGTACTAAACTTCTCAATGTTCTTCAAGGTTCTAACTGGGAAACTGCCGAAGCTTGGTATCAGGCTGTAAAAAAATACAGCGATAACAGCATCTACGGTGACAAGGCCGCAGAAGGTTGGGCTATGGGCGGTGCTAATATGTGCAAAATGCCCGTGACTCTCAAGCGTCTTATTACAATGAAGTTTGACGGTATGTTGGAAGGCAAGGACTGGATGCACTTCCTAGGTACCGCACAGTTAGATTGGAGTTGTTATCTAACCAGTATCCAACGACAGATTAGGAAACATATCAATGAACAATTCACTATCTCCTTCGACTGTGCCAGCCCTTTCATCGCAACAGCTCACGGACTGGTATACACTAACGCCCAACATACCCCTAAGCGATGGAGTGTTATCATGGATAAAGCCCCGGACAATAAGGGTCTTGCCGGACGGCACGATATACCTTTTCCTTTCGAGTCCGAAGTTGGTCGCAGACTTACGATCGCAGATATTTGCCACTACGATCTAGGAGTAAGAAAAAGCGATAAAGAATTAGGTGATGTAGCATTTAATCATTTAAATGTAGATCATTATCATGTGGTTCCAAAACTGAACAAACTAGGAAAGATTCCAAACAAAACTTCTTGGGATAGTTTTGCATATGCTCTAATGATGGGACACAATGTATACTGTCATATCGCTGCTGTTCAAAGAGCCAATCAATTGATGGACATCGAACTTACAAATAAACCTAGGATGCCCTGGAGAACTTATAAAGCCAAAGTCAAAGACACTGATTTCAGCGATGAAATTTCTGATTGGGTGCCTAGAAACATCCTTTATTTTGATAGCTTTGTCTCTGAATTATTCGAATGTCCGACAAAGGATGAAGCTTTCGAAATGATTGAAACTGCTACTACATTAGGATTTTTAAATGGGGTAGAAGGTGCGAGACTTCGTGGCGGTGTTAAAAGTATTGCTAATACATTGTTCTACGAAGAAGGAGAAGAAGATAAATCTGCTTACTCCGATGAAAGAGAAGATGATGAACTTGACAAACTAAAGGCGGAATAAAATGCGTTCACAATCTACGGCAAAGATGCATGCTCCAAAATGCTGTTTACCTGATTGCAATAATAAAGTAGGATATCATAAAAGAAGCAATAAAGTAGATGGTAGCCCCTCATATAAATGGAAGACTTTTTGTTCTTATCACCGAGGACCTTTAAGATTTGAAGTAGATGAGTGGATGAAAACCATAGGTTGTGAAAACAAACACGGATACTTGGGATGGTTTTGTAAGGATCCTCATACTGATAGTTTAACTATCGATCATCACGACGGTGACAAACTTAACACTTCTACAGGAAATTTAAAAATTCTGTGTGCTAATTGTCATAATAAAAAAACAAAACTGTTTGGCGATAACAAAAAAAGATACGATTACACTAATCCAATGTTTAATGATTTTTTTGAAGAGGTGAAAAATGTACGAAAATAGAATCAAGCATTTAACTGAAACACACCGTCTTTTGGATAAACAAATCGATGAAATGGAAAAAACTGGTAATTTCCAAGACGAAAAACTGTCTGAATTGAAGAAGAAAAGGTTGCAATTTAAAGACGAAATTGCTAGACTAACTAAATTGCAATGGGAACACGACCACGAAACTATTCATCATGACGACGACCGATAAACCTTGCTCAACCTGTGGACAAATTTACAGTGCTGCCTGCGATTGGCAGCAAGGTCGTTGTCCACATCATCCGCCCTTCCTCAACCCTCATTCATTTCGATATCTCAACCTAATCAACTCAATCAAAGGCTGGTACAAATCATGGCAACAAAGAAACAAAAGCAAGAACTAGTAGACATTTTAAAGTTTACTCCGATTAAAGTATCACTCAACATCCAAGGTTACGGCGGAGAATGTTATGCTGGTAAAGTAGACAGAAAAATCTACGACTATTTTAAACAGCGTAAACTAGACATCAATGAATTCGCTTGGGACAGTGATTATGCCGAAACAAAAGAAATTCCAGATGATATGCAGCCATTCTATCCCGGTAGTCCATACGAATGCGATAACCTGTTCCATGCGTCTGGTGCGGAACTTTCTAATCTAAACTGTATCACAATTACGGAAGAAAACGGCAACACTATCTGGGAACACAATTTAGGATATAGCGATTTAGATGAAGCAGGTGTAACTGTAACAGAAGGCGGTGGTGGAGAATTGTTAGATCTCTGCGATGAAAATGAAGTAGTATTTTGGGGAGGTCAGGGCGAAAAAGGTTGTTTTTTCGATGCTGAATTTATTTTAAAAGCACCGTTTGATCCTAGTAAACTTTCTATCAGTTATGAAAACTGCGATGATTGGTATCTGATCACTTCAGTTGAATATGATGGAGAGGAACTTGATGGATTTGGAGGATATTCTACTTCAGGAAAGTGGAGTGAATCCAAATGGGTGTTGCTCAACGGTGAAGAAGTATACGAACCGTCAGACGAAGAAGACGAAGAAATACCTGTCTTAGACAATGAAGAAATGCAATCTCAAGAGGCTATAGATAATTGGGATCCTGCCACAGAGCTAGATAAGATTTGGGATGATCAGAAAACTGATTGGTTTGATGTTAGTGTAAAGCCAGAAAGAAAAGGTCAATACGAGTGTGAGTTTGAATCTCAAGGATCTTGGCCTTTTCCAATACAAGGCATGTGCGATTGGACTGGTCGCAGCTGGAAGGTAGATGGTGAGAAGGTTACAGGTATCAAACGCTGGCGTGGTTTAAAATTCGATCCTAAGGAAGTTTAATGAAACGCAACTATAAAGAAGGTGTACACAAAGATATTACATTCTTTGTGGGCAAAGAAATTGAACACACACCTGCATACGGAAAAATGACATTATTTGTTGTAGATGTACAACCAATTGCAGAAATTGAAAAAGCTATCAGCGATCCTACATTGATCGGTAATCCAATCACACATATCTTTTTTGGTGCTAATCATAGCTTCAATCCTAAATATGATGATTATGAAGATTGGAAACAATGGGAAGATATGATCGAATATTTCCTCAAAAAGGTTATTGGTGTAGTCTTGATATTCCTATGTCAGCAGTCGAACAGTTTAATGACGGCGGATTGAACGAATACAACAAGTTCATTCCACAGATTCGAGTGCCTATCCCGTATATTAAATTGTGGAATTATAATACAATGTTAAAAATCGACGACAAAGATTTTAACGCAACTAATCCTGGGGTTTGGTGCCATAACCTCAGAGATCTAATGGGTAGAGATCGTTTTACCGATTGGGATCAATATGGCAAGGATGAGATAATCAAATGAGTGGTTATGGATTAACTTCAGCAGGAGCCTATGCTAATCAAGCAAAAAAAGTATCGGCTATTAGACCTGCTCGTAAAATTAGGAAAAAGAAAGTGAAACTAACAATTAGACAGCGTATCAGAAACTGGTTAATGCGAGATGACGAAGAGGCAGATGTACCCCAGATGGTCGTTTCGGAAGATCGATTGTCCAGCGATGGTATGCGTATGCAGATCTATCGTGCATCGGGTGGATATGTTGTAGAAACTCGTAGCTACGACAGTCATAAAGATCGCAACTTTAATACTATGCACGTCATCACAGAAGATCAAGATCTCGGTGATGCTTTAGGTAAAATCGTTATGATGGAGGCACTGAAGCGATGAAACATCCAGATCTAAAAATTAAAAATATCACTGTTAAAGAAACTCCGGCTTATAGAGTGCGTGTTGAATCTTGGGAATCTATTTCACCTAAAGGGCTATTGTCTGTAGATATTGTCCAAGAATGTATTAACGACAAAGGAGAAATTACATCTTCTAGCACATATAACTTCCATATGTCTAGAGATGAAATTAAAACACTGTGTGAAGGATTATTATCAGTATGATCATTCGCCAAGATGTAAGACCTAACAAAATGATCTGGGTGACTTTCCGCAAGGAAGGCATTCACAAATATCCTGCGGCACTGACAGATCCTAATCTAGCTACGGGAGATGAATATGATGTATCGTTTTTGGGTCACCCTCATCGCCACATCTTTCATTTCAGGGTGTGGATCAGTGTGCAACATAATGACAGGGACATCGAGTTCATCCAGTTCAAACGATGGCTCGAGTCGCTGTATAATGGTCAAGGTTCCGTTCTAAGCCTTGACTACAAGAGTTGTGAGATGATGTCAGATGATTTAGCTCATATCATTTCACTAAAGTATCCAGGCCGAGAGGGTTGGATTGATGTCTCCGAAGACGGAGAAAATGGTTCATTCATCAAATATTAAAGGAAAGACAGATGAAAAACTACAAGGACTACAAATATTTTGAAAATCGTCCTGATGTTGTAAAGGTGTGGGATGACCTCGAGGCATACCACGATTGGTGCAGATTTGAACTCTGCGATTTTAATCCTGCAGATCTTTATCGTAAAGATTCTGTCAACTACTCAGCTTACTTAAACAGTAAGCGTCCACGTAGGCCATATCAAGGTAATAAGCCTCGCTGGGAAAATAATGGACGCCGCAATGGCCAAAATTTTTCTCGTTGATCTAGAGGCCGTAGAAACAAGGTACACAGGCCAGTGGAAAACCCACTTGCCTGCCTTGTTGCGAAGGAGAGGACACAATGTTCAAGTTATATCTGGCCCTGAGGATATTCCTAAAGCCACTACTCCTGGCGCCTTTCTTAATTTTGGCGGGACTAACATATACAAGTCTCGTCAAGTTGAAGAATTTAGTAGGCTTTTTACATCCGGAGCAGTTAAGTCTGGGGATCATTTTATTTTTACTGATGCTTGGCATCCTGGTATCATAAATTTAAAATATATGAGTGAATTGCTTGGCATCAAAGTCGTAATCCACGCTCTGTGGCACGCCGGCAGTTATGATCCTCAAGATTTCTTAGGAAGACTTATCGGAGATGCTGCTTGGGTAAGAAATGCTGAAAAATCATTCTTTGCGGCTATAGATCACAATTACTTTGCTACTAAGTTTCATATTGATATGTTCTGCGATGAGCTTCTATGGGAAACCTTAGAGGATACTATACAAGATTTTAAAGAAGAAGGTAAAATCGTTAGATCAGGTTGGCCTATGGAATATATGCCTGATACTTTGTCTATGTACAAGGGTATGCCTAAACGAGATCTTATATTGTTTCCTCATAGATTAGCTCCAGAGAAACAAGTTGAAATATTCCAAGATCTTAAAGAACATCTTACACAATATGAGTTTGAGATCTGTCAAGAATATCCTTTAACTAAAAACGAATATCACAATATGCTAGGTGAGGCTAAACTAGTGTTTAGTGCCAACCTACAAGAAACATTAGGCATCAGTTGGTATGAAGGTGCGATAGTAGATGCCATACCGATGGTTCCAGATCGGTTGAGCTACAGTGAAATGGCATTTGATACATTCAAATATCCAAGTGAATGGACTGAATCGTTTGAATCATATGTTAATCATAGACAGGAAATCTGCCATAAGATAATCCAATATATGGAAAATTACGAAAAGTTCTTACCAAGCCTAAATAAACAGGTAGATGCATTGACTGAAAACTTCTTTAGTTGCGATAAACTATTAGAGATGTTAAAATAACATGTCATCCACGACAATAACTCGGAGAAAAACAATTGACAACATTTACATCAGAAGATTTAAATAATGCCCTAGCTGGGGCAGAGCAGCAGGGCGATGACAATAAAGATTATAAAGAAGCGTATCTAGCAGATGCTATTCGCTTTAAGATGAAAAGAGACAATAAGCGTTTCTGGGCAGGTGATAACATTTCAGAGTATGTCACTGAAGAAATGAAACACAAGCTTATCGACGAAGCTACAGAAGCGTTTGAACTAGTGTTAGATAGATTATTGATCGATAGAGAAAATGATCCTAACAGCAAAGGTACTGCCCGCAGATTAGCCAAAATGTACTTTAACGAGATAATGAGTGGCCGATATGACCCAAGTCCAAATGCAACTGCTTTTCCGAATGATACACAAGATAGATATGAAGGGTTACTTGTTGTTCGTAGCGAACTTCGTAGTATGTGTAGTCACCATCATCAGCCTGTCACAGGCGTTGCTTATATTGGCATCATCGCCGCAAATAAACTTATTGGACTATCGAAATACACCCGTATCGCTCAATGGTGTGCTAGACGTGGAACTCTTCAAGAAGAACTTGCTAATGACATTGCCAGAGAAATTGAACGTGCTACCGGTGCCAAGGACCTAGGCGTTTATATTCAAGCTACACACGGCTGCTGTGAGAATCGTGGCATTATGGCACACTCTAGCCTAACACAAACTACTGTGCTCAAAGGTGCTTTTAAGGATGATCAAGGAACGAAGAAAGAATTCTTCGACAATATTAAACTCCAACAAGAATTCGCTCCAAGATGATAACTCCTCTTAAAGACGAACTAATGGTTCAGCAACAGCTACAAGCTGCTAATCCTCGAGAATGGACTTGGCAGCATATGGTAGCTGTTATTATGCTAAATCAAACTGGAAGAAAGGCAGTCAAATATGTGCTGCCTATCTTTCTAGATCGTTGGCCAACTTCTGTTGATTTTTTGCTATCTACAGAAGACGAAGTCAAAGAAGTAATTTGGCCCTTAGGAATGGTCAATGTCCGTTTCCAAAGACTCAAAAGGATGACTGCAGATTTCTTGACTTGGGATGGAAATGATGCTACAATGTTATATGGAATCGGAAAGTACGGTAGCGACAGTTATGAAATATTTTTTAAACAGAATTATACTGTCCAACCTACCGACAAAGAACTGAAGCGATATCTCGCTGAGGAGATTTTTAATGTTGTTGAAACTGCTTGAACGACTGGGCCGTAAGCGTATCATTTTTGATCGTGTAGAAAACGAACCGTACCTTGAACGGTATTATCTCTTTTTAAAAGAAAGAGAACGTTTCCCTTTTAATATTTTTTTACATAAATTTCTCAAAGGTGATCCCGATGATGTCCATGATCACCCTTGGCCTTATGCTACATTGATTTTGAAAGGTGGTTACTATGAATGGATTCCGCAGTTTAATGAAGACGGCACTAAATCCTGCGAGATCCGTAAATGGCGTGGACCTGGCCATTTCCGTATTTGTTCTCCTAACTCTTATCATCGTATTGAATTAAAAGAAGGTGTAACTGCCTGGACTCTTTTTATGCCCGGCCCTCACAAAAGAGATTGGGGATTTTTAGTCAACAACAAATGGGTACAACACGAGCAGTACCTAAAGGAGAGATATGAACAAGCTCATAATAAACCAGCGTGAATTAGAAACATTGGTTAGCAAAATAGGCAGAGAGATTCTTATAGGATCTTGGAGACCTGATTATATAGTGGGATTAAATCGCGGAGGTTTAGTCCCTGCTGTCTTACTCAGCCATTATTTGAATGTTCCTATGCATACGCTAGATGTAAGATTAAGAGATGGCGATTCTGATCCTGAAAGTAATCTTTGGATGGCTGAAGATGCGCTAGGTCCTCATTCTAGAGATCGATTTGTAGAAAATCCTGTAGATGTAGCAGGTATATTCGAAGCTGCCGTTGACTTATTAGAACAAGGTGATACCTATAAAAATATCCTCATCGTAGACGACATCAACGACACAGGCGCTACATTTAATTGGATCATGAAAGATTGGCCTAGTGGTTGCTTTCCGGAAGATCCGACCTGGGACGAAGTATGGAATAATAATGTAAAATTTGCTGTGTTGGTAGACAATCTTGCTAGTCAGTGCAAAGTTAAAATGGATTTTGTTGGCAAAGAAATTAACAAAGCCGAGAATGATGTCTGGGTTGATTTTCCCTGGGAAGATTGGTGGGCCAAATGATAGATGCTAAAGTAAAAGTACATTGCACAGACGCAGGTAAAGATTTTGATATGCATGTGTTAGGGTATAAACCCAAAGCATTCCTAGAAGTAGCATTTCAAACTCTTAAAATCCGTATGGCTTACAAAGAAAATACTAAAGCATTTGTTGGAAGTCTAGGTGGTAGAGAGTTTGTTATTCGAGAAGATGCATTACCTGTAGAACGCAAGGAGTTTAAAAGATGAAAGAAATAGTTATGGAGGAACAACCTCCATTCATTGAAGATTCGAACGCACCGTGGGATAATCTTTTAGAAGAAGATTTTCATGTAAAAGTATTTAGAGACAAATATCCTGTTACAGAAGGTCATTTGTTATTTGTGCCTAAATATAATACTTTACACGTTCTAATGAATGCATTTGAAGACGCTGTTCGAGACGGAATGAGAATGGTCGAAGACGGCGAGTGTGATGGTTTTAATGTCGGATTTAACTACGGTAAGTCTGCTGGACAAACTGTAGGTTGGCCTCATGTACATCTTATTCCAAGGCGTACAGGAGATATGGAAGACCCTACAGGAGGTGTGCGTCATGTCATACCAGAAAAGGGCAATTATAGGAAATCAAAATGAGAAAAGAATTAATAGACGCACTAAGAGTACATTTTTCTGCACACATTCTTAAACATAAGATGAATGTAGAAGTTATGCTAAAAAATCCTACTGCTTTGCCGGATCATACCGATCTAATGGATTCATTAGAAAAAGAGATCGCTATGATCGCAGAATATATGGATAAATTAGAAGTATTGGATAAACACTTCAATGACTGAGATTTATGTTCCCTGGGCTAATCAAAATAATAATTGGTGGAATGAGACTTGTGCTCAAATAGTTGATCACTTTGGTTTGCCTGGTGGAAAGTATACTACAGAAGTCAGCGAACATTCTATGAAGTTCTTTTTTAAAGACGAAAGAGACGCATTATTGTGCAAGATACTGATCAGCGAGGCACTGTGAAAGAACGTATAGGCTTTATACTGCTTATCATATTAGTCATATTCGTTATGGCTTGGAGTGACTTTGGAAAGCAACCTAAAGTATATGATTGCAGAATGGCTGAAATTTCACCGGACTTTCCTCCAGAAGTTCGAGAAGAATGTAGAAAACTAATTAGAGAAGAACTACAAAGAGAAAAAAACGAAAGAAAGAACAATTACATATGAAATCGTGGACCTTACAAATTGAAGAAGATCCAGAAACCGGTGATAGTATGCTTACATTTCCTCCTGATTTATTAGAAGAAGCAGGATGGAAAGAAGGTGACACTTTAGAATGGATCGACAGAGGCGATGGCTCTTGGCAATTATTAAAAAAGAATGTATAATAAATTATGAGTAAAATTAAAATCGCAGAGCTGTTTTACAGCATACAGGGTGAAGGACGCTATATGGGCGTGCCTTCTGTTTTCTTACGCACATTTGGCTGTAATTTTAAATGTGCAGGCTTTGGTATGCCGAAAGGCGAACTAAGCACAGAAGTAGAAGCTATCGCAGAAAGAATAGGAGAGTTTAAGCTGTATGAAGAACTTCCATTGGTATCTACTGGTTGCGATAGTTATGCTAGCTGGGATCCTCGTTTTAAGGATCTTAGTCCAATGCTTACTAGCGACGCCATCGCAGAAAGAATCTGCGAAATTCTACCGTTCAATGAATGGCGAGACGAACACCTTGTCATCACAGGAGGAGAACCGTTGCTTGGGTGGCAACGTGCTTACCCCGAACTGTTAGAACATCCTAAGATGAAAAATCTTAGAGAGTTAACATTTGAAACTAATGGCACTCAAAAATTAACTAAAGAATTTAAAGAGTATTTGCTAAATTGGGGTTTAGAAAATCGAGGATATCATCGATTAACTTTTAGTGTTAGTGCTAAACTCAGTTGTTCGGGAGAAGAGCGTCACGAAGCTATTCGTCCAGATATAGTATGTGAATATGAAGAAGTAGGTTATACATATCTTAAATTTGTAGTGGCTACAGAAGAAGATGCCGAAGAAGCTATAGAAACTTTTGATATATATCGAGCAGAAGGATTTAGTGGTCCTTGTTATTTGATGCCGTTAGGTGGTGTAGAAAGTGTGTATACATTAAATAATCGTCGAGTGGCAGAACTAGCTATGAAAGCGGGACTACGATATAGCGACAGACTTCAAGTACCGTTATTTAAGAATGAATGGGGAACCTAATGAAAGTTATTAAAAAATTATTCGGTTTAGATAAAATCGAAGCTAATATTGAAGAAGCAAGACAAGCATTAGAGCAGGCTACTAAACTTAAAGAAGAAGCCGAAAATAATCTAAAAGAAATCGCTCAAGAACAAGAATTGGCAAAATTGACTCCTAAAGATCGGGCTACTCGTAAGAAAGAACCGTGGGTAGGGGTATTAAATACTCATGTAAACAAAGATAATATCCGCAACGGCTTTTTTGAGCTTGACTGGAATGAGCATTTTGTGCTACAATTAAAGCAAGAGGGATACGGTGCAGATGGTGACCCGGAAGAAGAAATCGTAGATCGTTGGTTCCGAGAGCTCTGTGCTAATGTTGTAGTAGATGGCGATTATGGTGGTCCTGTGCAAACAGGTACTTTGGACATACAGACTGTAAAAAAGAAAAACTTATGACCTTTATTTTAGTTGATACTGCTAACACGTTCTTTCGTGCTAGACACGCAATCAACGGCGATGCTGATATCAAACTTGGCATGGCATTTCATATAACCCTAAATTCTATCAGAAAAGCTTGGCAACAATTTAATGGTACTCATGTTATTTTCTGCTTAGAAGGCAGATCTTGGCGTAAAGACTTTTACGCCCCTTATAAGCGTAATCGATCAGACGCTCGTGCTGCGCTAAATGAGCGTGAGCAAGAAGAAGATCGTGTATTTTGGGAAGCCTTTGATACATTTAAAGAATTTATTTCAGATAAAACCAACTGCACTGTTTTGCAAAATCCACAACTAGAAGCAGACGATCTAATCGCAGGTTGGATACAAAGTCATCCAAGCGATAATCATGTTATAATCAGTACCGATACTGATTTCGTACAGCTAATAGCACCTAATGTAAAACAATATAACGGTGTTATGGAACATGTAATCACCTACGAAGGAATTTTCGATGACAAAGGTAAACCAGTTATCGACAAGAAAACCAAGGAGCCAAAAGAAGCACCCAATCCAGAATGGCTCTTGTTTGAAAAATGTATGCGTGGTGATACCAGTGATAATGTCTTCTCAGCATATCCGGGTGTTCGCACTAAAGGCACAAGCAAAAAAGTGGGTCTTACTGAAGCGTTCGAAGATCGTAAAAGCAAAGGATTTGCGTGGAACAATCTCATGCTACAGAGATGGACTGACCACGAAGGTGTAGAACATCGAGTACTAGAAGATTATGAAAGAAATCGAAGACTTATCGATTTGAGTCATCAACCGGATCATATCAAAGAAATTATTTCATCAACGATATCAGAAGCCACCGGTGCTAATAAAAACATCAGCCAGGTCGGAACACGTTTGATGAAGTTCTGCAATCTATATGATTTGAAGAAGATCGCAGAACAGGCACAAAGCTATGCCGAACCACTTAATGCGAGGTACACATTATGACAGAGATACATGCTAAACCAATTATAGATAATAAATTTTGGATCATAGAACAAGATGGAGAAAAAGTCGCCACCTTGAGAAAGAACGAAGATAATCGTTTTGTGTTAAGTAACGAAGATGGTATCAAAATTTATGATACTAAAAAAAGTCTTACAGATAAATTTGGTAAGAATTTTTTTGTAGTAAAGATCGTTAAAGAAGCTAAAGATAATCTTCCTAACGAAGTACACGGATATTCAACTAGTACTAATCCACATAACGCCATGTTTGACATTAGGAAAAAACTTCCTCTGTTTACTAAGAGTGAAGATTCGAAAAGTTTATACTGTGCCGGATTTTATGTGATCAAATTTCCTAAAGGATGGGTTAAAAGCTTTTGTCCTAAACTTATTACTTTACAAAGATATGAGTATCAAGGCCCTTTTAAAACAGAATTTGAAATGAAACAGGTGTTATCAAATGTCTCAAAATAGAATACCTATTAATTTACCTACTGTCGAAAAGCTTTTAGGCAGAGTTTCTGCTGCAGAAAAAAGTCAACAAAAAGAAATAAGAATATCTATACAAGAAGCTAGAGATCTTACATTAGAATTAGCGTTAATAACTTCTAAATTAGGTAACACCATACAAGAAATACACGAGAAATTATCCAAAATAAGTGAAAACACCGGTTCTATAGACATTAAGCTAGACGGGGGTTCCTTCTGATCGGCTAAATATATACGTGGTTATCAGGAACACGAAAATATATGAGCAGACCTAAACCTAATGTGATATTAGAGTACGCTAACAAAGAAACTTATAAAGTTGAACAGATTTTAGAAAGTGGTGCTATATGGGCAGTATTCTACAAAGGACAACCTTTTAATTTAAAGAGTGGTAGTCTATTGGCTAGTTATCCTGGTCCAAAATATAAAAAGGTTAGTTTTAGCAATCCAGGTCATGCTCTTAATCTTGCAAAAAAATTAAATCGTCTCTTCAAATGTCAAGACTTTGAAGTCTTCAAACTAGTAGCAGGTGAAAAGGTAATATAAGATGGATCAAAAGGATACCTACACTGCGGTATTCTTAAAAGCTGCTGGACAAGAATACAAAGATTCAGACATAAAACTTTATAGAGGAATGTGGTGGTTTAGTACCAGAGGTAAATCAGCCGGTGGTTTAAGAATCACAGACTCTTGTTTAGAATTCCTAGAAACACAAGCACAAATTAAAACATATCAGATCGATCTACCAAAAGATATGACTATCGGACCTCAGGTATTAGTTTGGTTAGACCGATACATAGAAAGTCCGTATCATCTATCAAAAAATCATCTAAAAGTCCTTACAGAAAAAGCAGCATTTGAACTTTATCTATTTTCTGGAGATGTTCGAAAAATGGGTTCTGCAAAGGCACTCAACAAAAGATTAAGCCAAGAATCCGTCCACGAATAATAACCCACTATAAATATTTTTATGATTTTTGATCTAAATCCTTTAGAAGTATTAAAGATTCGAAAAATGACGACTATACCTCCTCATTTTTCAAAAACCAGAATCAGTGATTCTGAATACTTTGACGGGATAGAAGATTGGGTTAAAGTTCGACTCAAGGGACGATATGCGATATATAAGGCACCATGCTATGACGAAGATAATAAAGTCTTAAAAACTTCGTTACATATCGGGTTCGAAAACCCTCAAGAACTAACCTATTTTATGCTTGCTTGTCCACATTTAAGGAGAACCTAATGACAGAAGAAACTCAAGTTGAACAAACCGCCGCACCATCACAAGATCAAGTAGCGGCTCAAGAACAGGCACCAGCTGCCGATCTTAATATCAGTGATTTAATTGCCTTGAAAAGCGTTGTTGAAGTAGCATCTCAAAGAGGTGCCTTTAAAGCCAACGAATTAGAAGGCGTTGGAAGAGTTTATAACAAACTTAGCACCTTTCTAGATAGCGTTGCTAAAAAGGAAGGAAAATGAAAAGTTTAAAACATATCGCTAAAATGCGAAATACTGGTGCTAGAGTGTTGGTAGTATTCCGCACTTTGCCCGGTGAATCTAATCAAGCACTTGTACTACCAGTAGCGCAATTACCAGATTCGTATCACGATTCTATTATGGCAGTGGTTGAAACAGATGAAGCTCAACAGACTTTTGAATTCGGCGAGATCATGTTTACAAGAATGTTTCCCGACGGAAGACCTATGCTACGAGCTATGCAGGCAGACGGCAGATTAGCTAAGGTACCCACCGACAGTGTGCTAATGACTCCAACACCGCAAACAGAAATTCCGTTAAGCCAACTTAACATTTTGATTGCAGAACAGAAAAATTGTACAGTCGATGACTTATGTACTTTTGTGCAAGGTGCTCCGGCGGGTGTTAGAGATTCTAATAAACAAGAATCTGTTCCTGATACTAAGACAGAATCAACAATCGATCCTGTGAGAAATCCCGGTAACGAACCGTTAAGTGACTTAGATCTGGCTCGTTCTTATCGTAGTCAAGCCGATAGACTATATAAAGAAGCTGCCTTACTGCGTAAACAAGCAGACGAATTAGATCCTCCAAAGAAGAAAACTACAAAAGTTTCAGAGGAAGTAAGTGCCTAATCCATTGTTCAGACCACCAAGGCATTTGGTTAAGGAGTGGCCTGAGGTATTCGAAGATCTATATATGAACACCATGCCGGTGACTTATATAGATACTATTAATCTAGAATTCTCCGATGGAAGAATTTGGCAAATCGATGTAAGGAAACAACTCTCCGAAGACGATGCAGATTCTGTTGCGGAACGGTTAATGATGACTCTAGGTGAGTATAAAGAAACTATTACAAAAATAGATTTTAAAATCGATATTGTTAGATTAAAAAAGGATATAGGGGATTCTTCTAAATCACTGCTCTAGTATTTCCATAGTGTATAACACGATGGTCATTAGATTTAAATGTTCTCCAAGGGTCAATAACAATTGACCCTTTTTCTATTTTACAATATAGATTTTGTTGTTCGTCGAATCCTCTATATTCGTAAGTAACTTTACGATTATGTGCTAGTAAAACAACTCCATAACATCCTTGAATATCGTCACCAGTTAATGGATCGATATATGTTGGTTTATGTCCTAACTCTTCGCAATAATGTCCGATTAATAAACTATAACTACCATCACAATATTCAACTCCCGGTTTATAAGCCTTACCGTGAATAAAAATACTCATTCGATTTTTATCAGCATGATAAACTAATTCTTTAGCTAAATTTTTTGCTTGGATTTCCCTAGCATTCATAATTGCGTCAAAAAGATCATAACCAAGATCTAAATTTTGCGCCATGTATCTAAGAGCGATATTGTCCCTAGGATGGCAGGCTCCCCCATCACCCATCCCAGCTTTCATATACTGAGGACCCATAATACGCATTGTAGATTTTGACAAAGCATCTGTTACAACATCTACATTAATATTTCCTTGTTTTTGTGCCACATCCTGTATCATATTCACTAAACCGATCTTAGCAGAGATAAAAGTATTATAGAATACTTTAATGCATTCACATTCGTCCCAAGTACCTACAACATATCTAGGATTATTTTCCATAACAGTTTTATAAAAATCAATTAACTGTTTAGCGTCACCTGTCTCTGTTCCATCCTCTGTACCAATCATTATCATTTCAGGATTTATCATATCCCAAGCTACAGAACCCATTGCAATAAGATATGGGTTATATACAAACCTAGTGTTAGAAATTAAATTTATAAATTCTCGCCTAGTAGTTCCAGGTAATACTGTAGAAATTAATACTAACAATTGATTTTTGTTCATGTATCGATTAGCTTCTACTAAACATTCTTTTACTATATCGTATGAAAAATCTTTTGGTTGGAGATGGGCTGTAGGTGCTCTTCCATCGTATGCAGCATCGTGCGGAGTAGGGACTGCTACAAATACGATATCTTTGTCTTGTACAGTTTCTTTTATACTTTTGCAAATCTTTACAAGCATTGTAGGATCTACTATTCGTATATCATATCCAGACACATTGTGACCTTTTTTTGCCATTTCTTCCGCACAAGGAAGACCTAACTTTCCTAGTCCTATAAAACCTATTTCCATAAAAATTCCTAAATAAATATAGCAGCATATATTTATTGAGGTAAAATTTTGTACAAACGAGGTTTGATTGAACCTTTCTGGGGAATTGAGCACCGATTTCTAAATTATCAGAGAGAAACATTTAACAGCGAAGAAGATATCGTTCGCTGGCGTTCTCAAGGATACTCTCAAACTCATTTTACCGGATCGATGTACGACATGAAAAATGTCATGCCAAAATGGTGTGATAAATTTTTCAGTCTTTTCGAAGGAACAAATGTTGGACTGAGTTTTTACAAAATGGAAACTTGTAATATTCTGCCGCACCATCGAGATACTTACAATTTATATAAAAAAGTTTTTAATATAGTCGATAACTTATCTATATACAGAGCGATTATTTTTTTAGAAGACTGGAAGCCTGGACATATATTTGAAATCGAAAATACATCTATATCAAATTGGAAATCCGGTGAATATATTTTATGGCAGTACGATGCTGAACATATGGCTGCTAACTTAGGTCTAGAACCCAGATACACCGCACAGATAACCTTTACGCATGTTTGATAAAATTTTAGAATTCGAAAAAGCACTTGCTGAATTTACCGGGGCTCCTTATGCAATATCTACTGATTGCTGTACACACGCTATAGAATTATGTCTCATCTACGACCAAGTAAAACAATGTTCATTCACAGCCTACACTTATCTTAGTATACCAATGACTATGGTGAAATTAGATATAGAATATTCTTTAGTAGAAGAACAGTGGCTAGGAGAATATCAATTCTATAATACAAGGATCTGGGATAGTGCTAGAAAACTGCAAAAAAATATGTACAGAAAAAATAGTCTTCAATGTCTAAGTTTCGGTCATACTAAACCGTTAGACAACGGTAGAGGAGGAGCTATTTTATTAGATGATCCAATAGCATATGAAGAAATTAAAAAGATGCGATACGATGGTCGAGATCTTAATATAAGTCCCTGGATAGATCAACAAAATTTTAAATTAGGATATCATTATAAAATGAATCCAGAAGAATGCATTAGAGCATTAGAAAAACTTAAAAATTATGAAGAACAAGATCCTTTATATGTAGAATATCCTGACTGCAGAAAAATAAAAATTAACAAAGAATAAAAATAATCATGGATTACACACAAGACATTTTCTGGGGTAACATTCCATATCATAAAGGTCGAACTTTTAGAAAATTAGGATTTTTATATCATTCAACCCTAAAAGGTACTTTTCTTAAGGATATAAAAAATCCTTTTATTATCTGGACCGGAACTGGTCGTATAGCACCGCTGGAACAAATGTTTCTAACAGTTAAGACACAAAACAAAATAAGAAAAAGTAAATTAGAATTTTATTTCTATCTATACGAACCTCTCTGTGCAAAAATAGGTGATTACAATCGAAGCTTCTATAGCGAATTTTCGTCAGATGTCGATCTCAAACAAATTACTTCAGACGAATTTGAAAGCATTAGAACCTTTGTAAAAAATAATAACATCACAAATTTTAAAATTTTTACATCTGATTATAAAATAGAATTAATCAAAGACAATTATCCAGATTTAAAATTAAGCTGTCTAGATGTCTTTCTTAGAGAAATCGCCCAAGGTTATAGTAGCTGGCCGGTATTACAAAATCAAATATCTAAAAAATTCTGGTGCGGTAATTGGAGATATACTGCTCATCGACATATTGTTGCTAGTTACATGATCGGGTTAGATGGAACATATACTTGGAATTTAAAATGTTCTTACGATGAACTAAAGAAAAATAATTGGTTTGATTTAGAAAATCTTAAATCAGAAGATCCGATAAGATATGAAAAAATAACTAATGGTGTTGAATACCTGTACAATAACATATTATCTATCGATATAAATTTAGATGCAGTCGAAGTAGAAAAATTTAATGATGTGTTTATTCCAGGTAGTAGTGCTCCTCAGTGGAGTATAGATTTTTTGAAAAGTTATAGATCTTGTTTTTGTGCAGTAGTTAATGAAACTCGCTATGCTCAACCTTTCGGGTATGTTAGTGAAAAAACTCTCACTGCTATGTTTTCTAATCTACCTTTTGTCTTAGTCGCTCCTCCTCATAGCCTACAATATTTGAAAGATTTAGGATTTAAAACATTTGAAAAATGGTGGGATGAGAGTTACGATCAAGAAGAAAATCATTACAAAAGGATTCTAAAAATCTTCGATGTTATAGATTTTATTAATTCTAAAGATATAAACGAATTAAAAATAATCTATGAAGAAATGAAAGATACATTAGAACACAATGTATCGATAATTAGGTCGTTGCCTTATGATGCTCGAGCTTTTTAAAAGTAATAGGCTGATAATTTTCGGGGGAAGTTAAATTTTGATTAGGAATTTCGATAGAAAACTGATTATAATCTCCCCATTGTCCTTCTCCCTTCCAGGAGAAATTAAAACTCCATTGTATTGTTTGATTTAAATAGAATTCCTCATTGAGTAATTCCATAAACTCTTCATTGCTTCTTCCATCAATTCCCCAATCTGGTTTAGCTAATTTTCTAGCTCTCACTGCTGCGTTTCCCTGCATTCTAGAAAATTCTTGTGCATAAAAAGGACCGTGTCTTTGTGGAGATCTAGTATCATTAGTGCTGTCGTAATGTTGCTGAAAATCTATTTGAAAATCAGCTTTCCATTTTCCTTCCTCTGTTATAGAAAATTTATAAGTTGCATAATATTTTCCGGATCCGAAATGATGACCAAATTCTGTTTGATCTATTTCAGGTTCGAAACGAACTGTAATATCATATCCTCCCCGGGCTCTCCATAAAGTTCTCAAAAGAGGCCACATTTCATTTACCAGAGAATCTGCATAAGGATTGATATTAGTTTTTATAATTTCATAATCAAACTTTTCATAATTTATATCTCTAAAAAGTTTTTTCTTATGAAATTTTAAATCATAATGATATTTTTTAAGGTCAGGACGACGAGGGTAGTCGAACGGATAATTTGTAACTAAATGATCAATAAAAATATTGAAAGATTTTACCCTAGTATGCACATGAGAACCGCCTAGTCTAAAATCTCGTGTAATCCAATATCCGAGATATTTTTGTCCAGATAAATTAAATTTATAAGGATTCTGTCCAGCTATGGTTTCAGCACCTAGTCCGAATCCCATTCCTGTTCCTATGTTGTTAATATTGTTATTTCGGTTTCTCCACAGAAAGGTCATTGTATCCGCAAAATCTTGATAAGTTTCTGTTGGAAACCCTACGATCCAATTTGTAGCAGCGAATATTCCTACTTTTTTCCCGTCAATAAAATTTTGTTCCATTTCTGCTACAGTGACACCCTTGTCAATATCATCTAACACTTTTTGACTTCCAGACTCGCATCCGTAATTTAAGGCAATACATCCGCTGTCTGCAAGATCTTTCAAGTATTCTAGATCCATACGACCATCACATCTAGCATAACCTGTCCATTTAATTTTAAGACCTTTTGCAATAACTCCTTTGGCAAACGCACGAAGCTCTTTTAAATTTCCGTTAACTAAACTATCAATGAACCATATGATATCAGTTCCTTTATTATAATAGAGCCATTCTACTTCAGCTAGAGCGTCAACAGCCTGCCTTTGGCGATATTTCCAGAAATGTGTTTCTTCACAGAATGTACATTTCGCTGTACAACCTCTACTTAATTCACTGTTAACTCCATTGGGTATTTCATAATCGTTAAAGTCTATACTGCTATAATCAGGTAGCGGAAGATTATTTAGATTTATACGCTGATCTTCTGGTTGTTTGATATATTTTGTTGTAGTGGGAAATTCACCATTCTCTACTTCGTTTAATATATTGAGAATGGCTTGCTCTCCTTCACCGTTAACTACAAAATCGTAATAGGGTTGTAATTTAAACCATCCGTGCTGTACATTAGACCCACCAATTGCTATCATTACATTAGGCATTCGTTTTTTCAATTCTTGTGCCATCCATTTAGTTGGTTCGGCATTGAACTGATACATAGTGAATCCTACTACATTAGGTTGAAATTCTAATATCTGTTCAACATATTTTTCTAAAATATTTTCGAATATCGGATGAATATATTTGTAATAATTTTCATCAGTCCATCTCCAACTTGACGCTGAATTCCATAATTGAAAATTAACACTTTTATCGTACCTTATTTCATCTTTCCATTTTTTGTAACATTCTGCATTTGCATCTAATATTCTAGTTTCGTATCCTGCCTGTTTTGCAACAGCTGATAATCGTGCTAGATTAAATGGCGGAAAATATGCCGACCATTCTGGAAGCAAAACTAACATTAATTTAGTTTTTCTATTAGCATAATCTATAGAAACATCTGTGACATTTTTTTGTACAGTCGGCTTGGCATAAGGAGCTATGGCCTTTAGCATATTAAGATGACGAGCATCTGCATCCGAAGGCAAGTCTCTAGCTTTAGATTTCTTACTTAATTTTGAAAAATTATATGCCATATCAATTCATTTTTCTAATAAATTCTTTTTTATTTTTCAATATTTCATAATTATAATCACAGATTTTTTTTGCTTCAATTAAAAAATTTATCAATTGATCATTGGATAACTCTGTTAATTTTTCTATTTCTTTTAAGATTTTCAATGCTCTTAATCCATCGTTAATTTCTAAATCATAAGATTCGTCAATGAGTTTATCAAATGTTTTATATCCTAATTGTTTTAGATATTTCAAACTGTTAGGAGCAGAAACTATAATAAAAGGATGCTTCATTGCTATACACTTAAATATCTTTTCGCTCAAAAAAGGAATTCCATCATATCCTTGAGCAGTATGATATGTAGTTTCGTTTACTATACTAAAATAACTATCTAAGTAATATTTGTCTGTAGAATTAGTTTGCTCTGCTCTGTTGGTAACTAGATCTGTCGTATCGAGATACAACATAGGTAAATTTTTAATATCTTGGTTCCGGTCAAATATTTCGAGCATCTGCTGATCATTTCTGTAATAATGCAAAAGCTCAGGCCATTTATAATTCCAGTTATCTTCAGGTCCATCTGATTTACCAAAACTAACAAAACCTGAATCTAACAAATTTTTGTCTTTTAATAAAATTAACATTAAAGGTCGATGCAGTCGCCAACGCCTATTGAAATTTATAAACTTTTTATTGTATGTTTTTAATTCTAAAGTGTTTAGAGGTACAGTTAATTGATGAGAAATTACATCCCATAATTGATATTCAAATAAAGTAAACCATTCTACTTTAATTTCTCCTAAATTTAATCTCTTAGATAAAATTTTTACATGATCTATCATCGTAGGCGCCGATGACATAAAAATAATTTGGCTAGATGGAATTTTTCCTGTGGCTACTAAATTATGATATATTCCGTCTGCAGAATCAAGAAAACATTCCAACGAATTATCTAAAACTAAAAATACTTCTTTATTTTTAATTTTTAATAAAACATCTGTAGGAATAATGTTTTCAATATCATATATTCGAAAACTATTAACACAAGAAAATTGAATATAATAATAATCAAACGATTCATTATTTCTAGCAGATACTCCAGACGATCCGTCTACCATCAATAATCGAGGCTTCGATGTATCGTAAGTTACTATATAAGGATATTTTTTATTATTAAGACAAGCCATTAGAACCTCAATGGATTAGATGTAACCCATTTTATGTCAGTGATGTTTTCTGCATTATCGATCATCTCTTCATAATGATCTACAAAGTTTAAGGTATTTTCCGAAAACTGAATATTGGGAAAGATTTTCTGAAGATATTGTAAGTATTGTTTAGTAGAAGGATGATAGTCTATTTTTTGATTAGGATTATGATATATTTCTCTTGCCGGCCATTCGCCATTTAATTCTACTGTAGAAAGATCAGGCTTTACTTTTCTTAAGGTTTCTTGAAAAACATTAGTAATATCGTTGTTTAATTCTGTATCATATGCTCTATCTATTTGTAGTAAATTAAAAGGCATCATGTTTAACATATAAAAATCTATATTTAAATTTTCTAAAAAACCACAAGTTAGAGATATTAACGACATATCTCTTAAAATATATCCTCTTATATCAACATAGTTTTCGACAAATTTTTTATCATAATAATCTTGTGTAAAAATGTTTCCTGGAGTTTGCCAATAATTTTTAATATATCTATCTTCTCTAGCTACTCCAGACCACATACACATTATCAAATCATCTTTATTAAAATTATATCTCTGATGAGCTTCTGCTATCTGGGCTGATATAAAAAGATTTCCGGCGCCGCTTTTACCGTAATTATATGATTCAGAAATTTCTTGTGCAATAATATCAGCCCAAGTCGGCCAATAATACCTTGTCATACTACAACCAAATGCAAAAAATCTTTTATATTTAGAAAAATTAATCATTGAAATATTTCTCTGAATTTTTAACGGCCAGATGCAACGATTCTCCATAGAAATCTTTTGATCTTATCAAATTAAAATTATGTATTATAGCATCTCTTGATTCCATAATTTTTTTAATTTTTTTATCTTTAGGTAAACTTACCCACCACTTTAAAATCTTATTAGTCTCATCGAACCTTTCTTTATCGTCTTCTATGTCATTATAGCTAGGATCTATTCCGCACCAAGTTATATCAAATCCCATACTTTTTATTCTTTGTAAAGTTCCCTTAGATGATAATAATATCAAAGGATGACCAAATGCTATGGGCTTAAAAATCTTTTCAGTCGGAAAAACAACTGCTTCTTCAAATTTAGTTTCAGTCACAAAAGTAATCAAACTATTATTATAAAAATCTAGATTATGAACTTCGGCAGCATTGGTTTTAGACCAATCCCCATCTATAAATCTAGGATAATTCTCATTTAACACTTTCATAAAAAGATCGATTTCTTTATCAACTAACGAAGCACCATAAGAATCTGTTATTGGTAATTCGTTACAGGTTACCATTCCGTTGAACAGCAAAGCATTTCTAACTAAAAAATATAGATGGGCGCCTCTATGGGATCTATAGACTCTGTTCAAACTATTATAATCGTGCTCGGCCGAAATCACAGATTTATCTATAGCTATGTTCTCAGGAAATTTTTTATTATAAAACATTTGAGTGAAATGACTAGAATACTGTACATCAAACATCTTAGGTAATTTATTCTGTTCTAACCATTTTTTATAATCGTCTTCTATATTCATATTACCGTGCAATATTAAAACTGATCCGGCAGGTAAATTTCGATCATTCATTGCTTCGATGGTTGCTTTGAAAGCATCTATATATTGATTAATCATTTCGCCACCTTCTTTATCGGCAGCAAATATTAATCTTAATTTTTTTAATCTTACCAAAGAACACAAATCTTCAGGTAAGCAAGAAATAACATGTTTAGAAGGAGTATTATCTTCTGTAGCCTGACCCGACCACCATATAGGATCAGCATTTAAATCTATAAAATAGCACCCAGGATCAGATAAATTTTCAATTGTATCTAAATTATATCCAAGCCTTGCAAGTTTAGATTTCAATACTGTTCCCTTAGAAACCAACCAATAATCTCTACCGTTATCTGATTGCAGCTCTTTAAGATTGGATTCTGCCGGTAATAAATTGTCAAAATATATTTTCATCGGTACAGGCCTTGTAATTCAGGAAAAGTTTTTATAAAATTTCTATTTCTTATTTTATCATAATGATCCGTGACTTCTATAAATTTTTTTCTTAATTGTTCATTATATTTAGAATTTTCAAGATACATTACAATTTTGTTTAATTCTTTATCTATATTTTTATTATATGATTTCGATTTTATTTTAGTTATTATTTGTTTTTTAAATTCGTCATCTATTATATCTGCACTATAAAAATTAGGATTTATTATATTATAAAAAAATGGCTGATAAGATTCTATCCGAAATAAGTCAGTATCAAACACATAATCTAAAAAATCAGTTACGGTAAAAACATTAAACACTGATATCACAGAACCAGAATTTAATTTGACATGAGGAGTTTCATTTTTAATTCTTTGTATGTTCTCTACAATATCTTCCCATTCTGTTCCTTCTCTTATATATTCAGCTCGATCTCCCCAACTATCTAAGCTAGCATTTACTAAAACATTTGAAAAATGTTTCCATAAATCTAAAACCGAAGTACTTTTATATTCTAATTTACTGAGATTTGTATTGTATTCTATTTCAACATCGGTGTTACCGGTCTTGATAAGATATTCTAAAATATTATAATGTTTATCAGTTAACAACGGCTCTCCACCTGCAAAATAAAAAGTTTTTATATTGTCGAGCTGAGATTCTATTTGCTTATACAAGTCGTCGTTATGATCTCCTCCTGCTATTATAAAAATTTCTTTAGCAATGCCTTGAGATTTGTCCTCTTGTGCCCAGGTCGAAGAGTAAGTAGACGAACAACTTCTACATTTAAAATTACATATATTACTCCAGCGAATATCAAAATGTTTGAGTTCTAACTTATTCAACGATCCGTCAGGATTCGTCCTATCTATAAAATTTAAAAATTCTTTATATTTTTTGTTTTTGCTTTGTCTTACACTTTCAATTCCACGCTGTTCTTGCTGATAACAACCTCTGCATTCATCGCAAGATTCTCCTGCTAACATCTTTTTCCTCAGCGATTTGTATCTATCGTTATTCCAAATCTCTTCCAACGAATTATTTCTTGCGTTTCCTAAATGTCTGTGATGCTCTGCTACACAACATGGTAATACAGATCCATCAGGATTGACATACATATGGATCCAAGGATATATACAAAAAGTATCAGATACCACAACAATCTTCCATAAAATTCACTAATAGCGGAAAAGTTTTTTTAAAATCGGTACCTCTTCTACTATCATATTCTGTAAACCAATTATAAAAATCTCTGCGACCTTCTAAAATTTTTTCTTTAGAATAATGCGTATCCTGCATATAATGAACAACTCGTTTAAATTTTTCAAATTCTAATTCTGAAAATTTGGTACGATCACGGTCATCTAAATTATCTATAATGAAATTTAAATGATCATGCATATATGGCATAAACTTTTCTTTAGGCAAAATGTTCATATCGTACTGTAACGGTTCTTTTAAAAATGGTGTATCGAATCGAATACGCTGCCATTTATTTTGATCAAATCCATTATATTTTTTTCTCCACTGTAAAATTTTCTCAAGAAGACTTTGAAAATTAGTCACAGTCAAGATATTAAAGGTTATCATAAAAGTAACAGGAAGATTTGTTTTAGTTAGATAGGTATCTAAATTTCTTTCCCACACTGCTAAATCTAATCCTGTACGAATGTACTCTGCAGGAGGACCCCAGGTATCAATGCTGGTAAAAATTTTAAAATCTTTAATTTTGCCATTAGAAACCAGATTATTAACTTTTTCAACCAAGCGATCAATTAGAATAGGCTTGACACCTAAGTTACTGTTGATGTTTAATTCTAAGTTAGGTAGAGGATTTTTTTCTAAATCTTCTAGAAGCCGCCAGGTGCTTTGTTGTAGTAACGGTTCTCCACCTGTGATACGCAATATCGTTAAAGTTTTTCTAACTTCTGGCCACCAACGCCACCATGCATCAACATAGGGATTATTTTCTTCCTCGTAGATTTTAAACCAGTCAATATCATTACGATGATTTTTAACTACAGTATAAGGACCAAAGTCTTTAATTTCTTTGTAGTAACTACTGCTGTGCTTAGGATGGCAATACCCACATTTAAAGTTACATTCATTACCGAATGAAATTTCTATATATTGCGGATTAATATTTTGATCCCAGTCGCCGTCTTTGATCTGTTGATATCTCTCAGGAGTGTATATACTAGCGTTTCTTTCTTTGCGATCTGAAATATAATCCTCTCCTAAGGATTCTATATTCCAACAATAATTACATCCGTCAGGCTTCCCGCCATTTAGCATTTCTAATCTTTCGTGCTTTTTTTGAGCGGTGTTATGTAACGCACTGGGATCGATAACTATTTCTTCTACAGAGATTTTGTGCGGTGGTGGGTGATAGCAACTATGAGTTTCACCTGTTTGAAGATAGATCGTAGTATGATGCCATTTCGCCAAACAAAATGTAGGAGAGATTTCATTCATTATAGGAATAAATTTCTGTATCCTAGCTTTGTCTTGCATCAAATTTCTCCTTGAGCCAAACAAAATCATTTATCATTTTGATCGCTTCTAAATTTCCTCGATTATCTTCACCGTATTTTCTTCCCATAAGGGCCCCAAGATATCCGTGATATCCATACGGAACAGTTTCATTCAAAGAACACCATAGATCCAATCGTTCCAAACTTTCTGCAGTATCTTGTCTGCTAATTACTTGGCTAGAAAGTTTAACACATTCTCTAAAAGCTGATTTCCAGGTATTAAATGGATCTGTATTAAACGCCGTAATATTGCTAACACTATTAATAACTTTAAAATTGTTAGATATGCTAGTAGTCATATCTGCAGAATTGATATCCATATTCAAAGTTTTTAATCGAGGTAGTAATTTAACACCACCATAACCATATTCTAAATTGTTTAATGGATTTCGACTGCGCCAAACATGCACATGGTTTTTTTCGTACCTCGGAACTTGATAATCGAAATTAAAATCATCAACGATTTCGGCATCGCCATCTACAACATAAAATAAGTCTGTTGTTGCGATGTTTGCGGCAGCTATATGTGCCTGATGAATTCCTTTTATACCGTGAACTCTTTTTGACCTAGGAAATCTCTGAAATAATTTTTTATAATTGTCCTCTGCATTAGGTTCGTTATAACTAATAAAAACTATATCATGAATTACAGAAATGGGATTTGATGCACAAATATCAATTTCTTTTTTCTCAACAAAATATCTATTATCAAATTCTCGTTGAGATATAGAAAGATTTTTAGGAATTAAACATATACCGTCTTTATGTTCTCCATTTCTAAAAACATGAACATATTTGTCATCCCATTGTGTAGCTCTGTAACTAGTTAGATCAAAATCTTGAGATAATTTAACATCATCCCATATTGTCCAGAACATCTTAGTAAAAGAATTTTTAGAAATATCAGTAATATTTCTACAATTTTCTATTTTTTGAGCATTAGGGTATCGTAGTTTTACTTCAGACCAAAGATCCGGATCTGCTATTCCTTGACTAACGAAAAATATATCATACATTTTTATAATAAGTCAATCCGAGATTGATAGTCTCATCATAAAGATCTAGAGTAAATTTGCTTTGTTTAGCATCTAACCAAGGCCAATCTAAACCTAACTCTCTACGAATTTTGATTCCGAGGTCCTGCGCATCTTGATCAACTGTCCATTGGTTAACATTTTCTTCATAAATGTTTCTTAAAACTTCAAAGTCTCGTACCTGAACATAATCCCAGTTCGTACAATTTGTCATCCAAGTTCCCATACGAGCACCAAGAATGGCATAATCACCGCAGTCTTCGTGTAATCCCACTGTAGACCACATACGCAATCTATGTATGTTATGCCACCATATTCTCTCTTTGATTTCTTGAGGTGGGACTTTGACCCCGTCAAGTAAGGTCATCTTAACACCTTCGCGGAATCCTGCCCTCCATGCTTGGAATGGCGATCCTGTTATAATGCTGTCGCTGTAAACCCGAGGAAAATTACGATATCCATCTTCCCAACAAAAATCTACTTGAGCTCTTTCACTGGTTGAGTTTTCGTGTGTTTGCATATTCAACACAAAATCCTTGTTCCAGATCTTCAGTCCACCGTTACCGTATCTCAATCCATTGATAGAATTACGACCACACCATCCGTAAACCTTGATTTTGGGATCACTCATATCAAGATCAAGGTTAAAAAAATCGTGATGTACTATATTATCAGCATCTACCGAAACAAACCATTCAGTTTCTGATAATTCTGCAGCAGCCTTATGTGCATGATCAGATCCTTTGACCCCGTGAACTCTTTTAGCCCAAGGTACCTTAGTACAGAGGTCAGCATAATGCAGATCTGCGTTAGGTTCATCATAACTTAAAAATACAACATCAAATTCTACTACTTTCATATTCTTTTTAAAATGTAATTTTTCAACACACGGCGTGTGTAGATACTAAATTTTTCCGGAAATTCTATGTCGCTAATAGTTATTTTACTATCAATAAGATCTTTTAGCAAGATCGAATGCTTGGAATACAATATATTTGGGTCATTATATTCTGTAAAATAGAAATTTAAAGAAGTATCTCCGTCCCAAAGAACTTTTCTTTTAGAAACTGGCTGATATTTTTCTGGTAAGACAAAAGTGCCTCCAAATTCTTCTGTTAATTCAACGGTGAAAGATTTGAGTTTATCATCAAACGATATCACAATATCAGGTCTATCAATAGTTGTCCACTCACTATCTATTATCCTATGTAGCACATCGTCTATTTTTGAAACTAATTTTCTTTCTATGAGCTCAAATGAAAAATCTCTCAGATCTACTGCACAATTAAAAATATTAATTTTTCCTTCGATAATCATTTCTGCTATTTCATTATCTACGGTTATTTTATTTTTTTCTTCTTGATGAGCGTGAGTAGGTCCTACTGCGATAACTTGACCAGTTATTTCATCAAATATCGCTACATAGGTTACTGGTTCGATCTTAATATCTTCAAAAAAATCTTCTATTTTTTCCATGCTAATTCCTCTAAGATATTAATATTTTCGTCCGTAATAAAATCTTTTTCTACATAGTGTATAATATTTGCCTGTTTAAAATTACCTATAGTCATACTGCCTTGTTTGTTAAGATATAACCCAACATGATAAGTGACTACATCAGCCGGCCACGGCCAATTTTGTATCATCGGTTTTAGATGTACTATCTTAGGGAAATCAAGATCGTATGCTATCTGATCTTCTATTCCTAATATTTTCGCTGATAGAGCAAATGCTTCGTCTGTTCCTACTATTTTTGGTTTATGATCACTAAGAAAAAGATTAGAAAATTCTTTAGGGTATTCGGTAATATATCTAACCAAAGTAAAAAATTCATGAGAGATCGAAGAATCTTTTTTGAAAAAAGTATAAAAACTATACAAGTTAGGAAGATTATTTTTTATAAAAGCTTTTCTATAAAAATCTCCAGTTACTAATTCATCTCTATAGGTATAAGATTTATTAGGAACAAACAATTCACAATTTTCTATAAAGTAATCAACCCAATGGCTGTAATCCCTAAGAAACAACATATCAGTATCTAGGCAAACAGTATATTCAAATGGTGTTAACCTATCCATATAGCTGCGACCGTCCCAGAAAGACTTATGGTCCCAATCTATAATATGATCAAATACCCATAAAGACTTGCAATCTTTGATATATTTTTGATCATTTATCACTAATGCTACTCGATCATAACCTGGTTTTTGTGTGTTTTTAATACTCAATGCTAATGCATAGGCCATTTTTGCATAGTCTGGTGTATCTTCTGTTTGATTGACTATTAATAGATAACCGAAATTCATATCAATCTCCACAATTCATCTGCATTACGAATAATACTGGCTTTGTTCATAATATGCACATCGGTATTTTTTATTGATGATGCACAGAATCTTTCTCCTGTGGCGTGAACTAAAAAAGTTAATTTGCCATCTTTATCTACAGAATGTAGTACATCCTTGTCTATAAAAGAAAAAACAGGAGGTAAGTGAGAGTTAGGTTGTGTTTCATTACCATCTATAATATGCTGAGCTATACTAAATGCTATATCATTTCTATAATTTTTTACATAAAATCTATAAAGATCAGAAAAATAATCATAGTTTTCTTTGACATGAGCTAATATGTTAAAAAAATTCTTAGAATAATCATTTTTAGTAAACATTATAGTCGTGGCCCAATATAAATGCGGACCGGTATCAGATACATACAAGTCATGATATCCTAATCTGCTTTTTCCTATGACATCGTTTATGCTATGTCCTAGTAAAACTTTATCACTGTATTCCCAATAATTATTAAGGTCGTTAGAAAAAATTAAAAAATCACTGTCTATCAAAAGAGTCTGATCATATGGAGTTAACGAATAAGCATCGTTTCTATTAAGATTCACAAAAGGAACTAATTTTCCTTCGATTCCGTCATGTAATTTTCTAGAATTATCTGTAATCGGTTTTTCGACTAAAATTATTTTGTCAAATATTTTTTCTGCTCTTGACCAAATATCACTTTCGTGCATCCAGTCTACTGTGGTTTGATCAGTGACTAGAGATACAGGAAGAGATAGATGTTTTTTTGCTAATCCGCCAGATATTGTACTCATTAAAGCATAATCAACATCTCTGTTGTTATGTGCAAAAATTAATATTCCACGATTCATAGGTCTAGAAGTTTTTCTACAGATCTACTTTTTTTAAGTTTTTGAAAAGATTCTAGATATTCGTTTGTAGTTGTAAAATATCGATCTAAAATTTCTTCTTGAAATTTTGATAAATCTTCTATCAAAATAGGATTTTCATTTTGATCTAATAAAACTACACCGGTTGTGCGACCTTTATCTAATAAAGTTTGAACGAAGCTGATCAACTCTCTATTGATTTTGAATATACCGCCGTTGAATCCGTAGGTCAACTTAGCTTGTATTTTTTCTTTTAGTGTTTTTTGTTGGATGGAAAATGCTTGACGAAAATTGGCAAAATCCAATGCCTCTTTCAATTGGTCATCCATAGAATCTCCTATTAACTGGGTAGTTTATTTATGGCCAGTTAACGGTGTCTATAGAATTTTAAGTTGTAGAGATTGCTGACAAAGAATAACTTGGACTAGTGATATTCCAAGTTCCGGTTGGGTATAAGGATCCGCTGGCCTTTAGCTCCTCGATGGCTAGAGAAAGAGTACCATCGGTAGAGTCTGGCCCTGCGCCAAGGGCTGTGTGATCATCTCGAAGAGTTATTCGAATGTCAAGTTGTGTAGCAGTTCCTCCGGAATTATCAACAACATTAGTTTTAGCTTCTAATCTAAAATAATTTGCCGAATAGGGAGTGCTTAAAGAATTTTGATAATAGATCTGATAGGCATCGGTAAGATTATAGTAATTAACCGAAGTTGTATTCACTGCTCCGAATGAAACTATGCCAATATTAGCTAAAAAATTTGTCCAGGCATTGTTTTGAGAAGTTGTAGATCCTCCGGTTCTAGAACCAGATACCCTCACTTTTCCACCACTGTTAAAAAAATATCTTCCCTGGTCTGATGTTCCAAAGGTAACTGTCAATACTGCTTGGGCCTGTGTACTCCAAGTAGCGGTTACACTTTGACTTCCCTTTGTCGAAACTGTAGATTGTCCAGATGCTATAAGAAATCTATTAGAATCAGCGACTGAAAGAACATTATCGAAATTAGGTATAACGCTGTAATTAACTGGACTGCCTTTGGTGATCGAGGTCAATCCTGGAGGAGGGTTTCCATCTTGATGTACTCTAACACTTAAAATATCGTTTCTTAAAGCGTTCCACTGTGCAGCAGTAATTGTGTTTCCTGCAAATACATCTGCACTTTGCACTGTTTGTCCGTAACCTCTACTACCAGTTCCTGTGCCTAAAAGAAGTTGTACCCTATCTTGTAGAGTATTGAAATTAATATCATCAATTTGATCGCCGGCTGCCATAATTTTATAATATCACTGATTCAATTAACTTAACATCAACATTATCGCTGCTTTCTAAAGCTATAGCGAACACATCTGGATATTGATGGAAGCTTGCATTAATAGCACAACCCCCTTGGGCTGCAACTAATCTGTCACCTTTTTTAATCGATCCAATTACTTTAACAGGAACTCGACCTTTTAGTGCGATATATGTACCACCTTCAAGATCTTTATTCATCATGAATGCAGGATTTGCAGATACTACACCTACTGCTCTATCTCCAAAAACACAAGAACGAACTTCTGCATCTCCGCCTACAGCTACTACTGTGCCTACTTCGTATTCTTTGTCTGTTAGATACTTTTCTGCCAAGTCAGCATATTGAGCTGCTGTAGCTGTACCGTCAAAAACATTGGCTAATAAATTACCGCTAGAATCTCTTGCTGCAATAGAATATGCTGTTTTTGTAGTTTTAGCTGATCTATACTGTGTGCTAGTCACACCTGCGTTCCAGGTCGTGTCTGATGCTGCATCATTAATTCGCATTCTATCAGTTCTATCCGAAATACCTACAAATTGATTAGCTGCGATATTTCCACTCGAATCGCGAACCGGAATGGTCTGTGATCCATCTCCAGGGATCGATACCGAAGGCAATAATGAATTTAATTGCGCTGCATTAGTAGCAGTCGCTGCCGAACCCGTACAGCTACCTGTTAATGTTCCTACTATATTTGCTCCTGCATAGCCAATCTGTTTAGTAGTGGCATTTATCATTATTGTTGTATCAGTGGCTAGAACATTTCCAGTGTGCGTTCCTGTGGTATTTCCTGTAACATTTCCTGTTAGATTACCGTTTACAGTTGTAGCATTAACCTCTGACCATCTCAACACTTCAGTAGAATTAGGAAGGGTTCCTCCTAGTTTGTAAGAATTAGATATTCCTGGGAATACTCCGGTTGATCGAACTATAGCGATGTCTCTTTCATCTGTATTATTAGTAACAGTTATTCTAAAGGTTATAGGATTTCCCAGCCGTTGTTCTATAATAGTTTCGTCACCTTCTATGCTAACACGCAGATCATTACCATCACCTACAGTGAAACCAGGATCTTTGAAAATAACTTCTTCAGTAAACTCGTTATCACCGACCTGAAGGAAGTTGGCTGCAGGAACTCCGCCCAGTTGATTGGCATTCTGAGCCGTACCCCACATAACATAATCATCTGTGCTTACTCCGCTTACAGATTTGGCTAGAGTGAAGCCTTTCTTGATCACTGAAAAATCTTCGATGGCATTTTGAGTAGCATCTAGAGTAAAGGCCGATCTGCTGAAAATTCCTACTACTTTATCATCAGCTATAACTTTTAATATAGTATGAGGTCCTACATCTGTAGAAATTGTTCCTTTAACCACCGCAGCAGATATAATGCTAGATCCTAAATCTGGACTGGCTTCTGGGCCTACAAGGGCGAAGTCTGTTCCTGTCCAGGCGTATAACTGTTTGGCTGTAGTATCCCACCAAAAATCACCAGTAGAAAGACCTGTAGGAGCTGTAGCACTAGCTTCGGCGCCGCCGGCTACTTTCCAGCGACTGCCGTCATAATATTTTAATTTTTTGTTTGAAGAGTTAGTATCATACCAAATTTGTCCTGTTAATGCTTTTGGAGGTGCTGTGGTATTTGCAAAACTTTCTAAAAGATGAACAAAGTTTTCGTTTTGTACTTCTCCGTATCCTGCGTAGTTTTTACCTACTAAACGGAGGTCAGTGGTAGTATCTATGGTGCCATCTGCCACATTTACCAGTGTTTCTCCATTAAACTTATTAACTTGATATGCCATTTATATGCTCCAAACAGTGCTTATATTTATTGAATTTATGTTATGCGGGCTGCTGCTGCATTTCTATCCTGCTCTAA
>JACCDW010480963.1_pt1 | contig 36401 bp, 22 predicted proteins | sample 7449781 | NCBI WGS metagenome assembly JACCDW01 (sample SAMN15323449, study PRJNA562643) | freshwater metagenome | isolation source: river surface water | place: USA:Blue River Watershed | collected 2017-08-18 | reverse complement strand
TCGAGAACCGCTATGTCGGCATGAAGTCGCGCGGCTGCTATGAAACCCCGGGCGGCACCATCATGCTGCGCGCGCACCGCGCGATCGAATCGATCACGCTGGACCGCGAAGTCGCGCACCTGAAGGACGACCTGATGCCGCGCTACGCCTCGCTGATTTACAACGGCTACTGGTGGGCACCGGAGCGCGTAGCTCTGCAGACCCTGATCGACCACACGCAGAAGAGCGTCAACGGCTGGGTGCGCGTGAAGCTGTACAAGGGCAATGTGATCGTCGTGTCGCGCGACTCGAAGACCGACTCGCTGTTCGACCAGACCATCGCTACCTTCGACGAAGATGGCGGCGCGTACAACCAGGCTGACGCCGGCGGCTTCATCAAGCTGAACGCGCTGCGCATGCGTATCGCGGCCAACGCTCGCATCAAGCGCGGCCAGTAAAACCTGCAGCCGTCCCGGTTGCCGCCGGGACGGCTACTTACGAGCTCAAGGAAAAACAATGACCACCCAATTCGACAACGTTTCCGTCGTCAAGAAAGCCAACATCTACTTCGATGGCAAGTGCGTGTCGCACACCGTCGTCTTCGCCGATGGCAGCAAGAAGTCCGTCGGCGTGATCTTCCCGTCCTCGCTGGTGTTCAACACCGGCGCACCGGAAATCATGGAACTGAACGCCGGTAAATGCCGCATTCGCCTGAAAGGCGAGACCGAGTGGAAAACCTATGAAGGCGGCCAGAGCTTCAACGTGCCGGGCAACTCCAGCTTCGACATCGAGACCCTCGAGACGCTGGATTACGTCTGTCACTTTGGTTGATACAGCGCGGCTGATGCTGCACACCTGATGCAGCGCAGCTGATACCGCAGTACTGTGTTTCCTTGCACGGACGGCTGCCCCGCTCAACCGTCCGCGCAAACCCCTCCTGCTCTCGCCGAGAGTCTCCCCGCCGCCCCATTGACGCTGTACGTTGCGCTCACCAGCCTGCACGTTCACGGATAACGGAACCCCGACACCCTGCTCGCCACCGAAGCCCGCGATCGGCACTGCAGCCGCTCGACATCCGGCACGTTCAAATTCTCGGGAGGCATCCATGCGCGCACTCGCTCGCACCCAGGTTTCACATTCCAGAACACCCTCGGCTACGCATGCCATCGCCACGCCGATGCGTTCGGCCAGTCCATCCATCCAGAACCAGTCCGGCTTCACGAACACTGCGCGATCAGCAGCAGGCATCGCCGCTGAATGGCAGGCCAACAAGCCTGCCTGCTCGCTTGTCCTTGTGCAGAAACGCTTTTTCTCGAGCGACGCCTGCACGCCCCATCTTCCAGCACATCCTGACGGCCTTGCCTATCTCAAGGAAAATGGGTTTTCGGACAGCGACATCGCACATATCAAAAGAACGACCGATGGCATGACATTCAAAGTGATCCCACTGGCCGAAGGCGACCAGGAAGGCCAAATGGCGACGCGGAAAATGATCGATACCTACTTCCGCAAACCCATAGAATCCAGCGCCGAAAGCAGCGCGCTGGGAGGAGAAAAAGTCCTGCTCCTGAATCCGGCCAAGCCGGAGCAAGGCAAGCCCGACAGCAGCTTCCTCATGATCTTCGATGACGCGCATGACGCGAATGCGGACAAGCCCGCCACAGACGCGGGCGATGACCCCTACCGCTTCGGCCAGGATCCGCACCTGCACGGCGGGCCGCGCCATCTCGACATGTGGATCGCCAAAGAGCTGGATGTCGTCGTCGGCGGCGCGGACAAAAACGTGCTGCAGGATCCCGTCATCCACTTCACCCGCATCAAATTCCCGGCCGGTCACCTGTCCCTGAGCTTCAGGAAAAACATGCTGCACGGGTTTACGGGAAAAGATATCGGTGCCATCTCGACCCACTTTACCGATGCCGAGGAACTGGAAGAGGCGAGGAAGGCGACTGGCGCCACGGGCGACGTCAGCTCGAAGGAATTGATGGCGACCCTGACGCAACCGGTCGACAAGGACAAGATCAAGATCATTGGCGACCAGACCATCCCCTGGCACGTCGTCGCAGACGTTCAGAATTCGCGTCCGAGGGAAGACCTGTAAGGCCTGAGAGACTCCCGCTTGCGCTGGATGTGTGCACTTCATGCATCCAGCGCACATCGCTATGAGATTGTCGGTGGATCCTTCGCCACACTGATCAAATAATCACAGGCTCAGGCTCGAGTTGAACCCCGAACTTCATCGAGACATCCTGCCTGACCTGTGCCGCGAGGCGAAGCACATCCTGGCCGGTTGCACCACCCTGGTTGACGAGTACCAAGGCTTGCCTCTCGTGCACACCTGCACGACCCAGCGCCTTCCCTTTCCAGCCGCACTGGTCAATCAGCCAGCCCGCGGCCAGCTTGTAGCGACCGTCGGATTGCGGATAGCTGACCAGCGCCGGATGCTGCGCCAGAAGTGCATTGCGCTTTTCTGCGCTGACCACCGGGTTCTTGAAAAAGCTGCCCGCATTGCCGATCTGCGCCGGGTCCGGCAACTTGCGGCGGCGGATTGCGATCACGGCATCGCTGACCTGTTGCGGCGTCGGTTCCTTGATGTCTTGCGCGCTGATCTCGGCAGCCAGTTCCGCATAGCGAAGGTTGGGCTGCCAATGTTTGGGCAGACGGAAACGCACGCTGCAGATCACTGCGCGATCTTTCAGCTCATGCTTGAAGACGCTGTCGCGGTAAGCGAAGCGGCAGGCAGCCGCGTCGAGCGTGAAGGTATCGCCGGTGGCGAAATCGAAGGCTGTCACCGAGTCCACGTATTCGGCCAGCTCGCTGCCGTACGCGCCAATGTTCTGAATCGGCGATGCACCGACTGTACCGGGGATCAGCGACAAATTCTCCAGACCCGGGCAGCCATGCGCCAGCGTCCACTGCACGAAGCCATGCCAGTTCTCGCCAGCCTGCGCCGTCACGTAGCGATACTGCGCATCCTCGCCATGGATCGTGATGCCCTTGCCGGTCATGTGCAGCACCAGCCCGTCGAAGTCGCGGGTCAGCAGCAGGTTGCTGCCGCCACCCAGCACCAGCCGGGGCATCGCAGATAGTGCCGGATCGGCGCGCACGGCCTGCAGGTCAGCCATCGAGCGGATCTGCGCATAGGTCTTCGCGTTGGCGGCAATACCGAAGGTATTGAGCGCGCGCAGCGGAACATCATGACGCAGGTCCGGCAAATGGCTGGGGGTGGGATGCATAGGCGAGCGATTATACCGATGCCGCAAATACTGCCGATGCCGCCGTCGCCGCCACTGGCGGCGCAGCCCTCGCCCACTCTACCAGCCAACAGTCGCGCGCCTTGCCAAAATGATTCGGATAAAATTCGCGCCATCCAGTCCATTCAGGAGGTAGCCATGCCATCGTTCGACGTCGTGTCGGAAGCCAACCAGGTCGAAGTCAAGAATGCCGTCGACCAGGCCAACAAGGAAATCACCACCCGCTTCGATTTCAAGGGCAGCGATGCACGCGTCGAGCAAAAGGAGCGTGAGCTGACCGCCTATGCGGACAGCGAATTCCAGCTCGGTCAGGTGCGCGACGTGCTGACCACGAAGATGACCAAGCGGAATGTGGACGTGCGCTTCCTCGACCTCGGCAAGATCGAGAAGATCGGCGGCGACAAGGTCAAGCAAGTGATCAAGGTGAAGAACGGCATCGAGTCCGACGCCGCGAAGAAAATCCAGCGCATCATCAAGGACAGCAAGATCAAGGTCCAGGCCAGCATCCAGGGCGACACGCTGCGCGTGCAAGGCGCCAAGCGTGACGATCTGCAGACCACGATCGCGCTGCTGAAGAAGGAAGTGACGGACCTGCCGCTGGAATTCAACAACTTCCGCGACTGACGGCACGACCTGCAGCGTCACTCCCGACAAGGAGTGCATGCATGTAATCGCGAGTCACCATCGGATGAACAAGCCACGCTTTGCGTGGCTTTTCTTTTTTTGGCGATGCCGCTTGCACAAGTTCCGCAGGATTTTGTTGTAATTTCTTATGGGAAATGTTATTTCCAAGCCCCCCCCCCCAAGATTCACTCGTCGCTCGGAATAACATCATGGAACACATCGTCGGTCTGCCCCCTTCCCCTGTTGCGTTCGGGAGGACCGCATGAACCGCATCTATCGTCTGGTCTGGAATGCGGCCAAAGGCATCAACCAGGTCGCTTCGGAAAAAAGCAGCAGCCGCGGCAAAGGCAAGCGCGGCATCAAGACTCCGCGCCTCGCCACCCTGCTGCTCCTGGGCAGCCCGGCAGCATTCGCGACCGGCGTATTGCCGGCCGGCGGCACGCTCGTCGCCGGCACTGGCAGCATCGCCAGCGATGGTACGGCGATGAACATCGTGCAGTCGACGCAAAAGATGGCGATCGACTGGCAAGGCTTTTCCATCGGCAGCGGCAACAGCGTGCAGTTCGTACAGCCATCAGTCAGTTCGGTGGCGCTCAATCGCGTGCTTGGCGCCGATGCGTCGCTGATCCAGGGCGCGCTGAAGGCCAATGGCCAGGTATTCCTGCTGAACCCGAATGGCGTTTTGTTCGCGCCGACCGCTCAGGTGAATGCCGGCGCACTGGTGGCGTCGACGCTGAACCTGAAGAACGACGATTTCCTCGCCGGCCGTTATGCCTTCGAGGGCGGCAGCAGCCATGCCATCATCAACCAGGGCAACATCACCGCCGCGCAAGGCGGTGGCGTGGCCCTGATCGCAGCTAAAGTCACCAACACCGGTACTATCGACGCGCAGCGCGGCCATGCGCTGCTGGGCGCCGGCAGCAAGGTCACGCTCGACTTCGGCGGCCCCGTGAAACTGCAGGTCGAGCAAGGCGCCGTTGACGCGCTGGTGGCCAATGGCGGCGCAATCCGTGCCGACGGCGGCACCGTGGTCATGACGGCCAGGGCAGCCGGCGATCTCGCCAGCACCGTCATCAACAACACCGGACTGGTGCAGGCCCAGACACTCGCGAGCGGCGAGAAAGGCACAATCCTGCTGCTGGGCGACATGGCGCATGGCCGTATCGAGGTCGGCGGCACGCTCGACGCGCGCGCGCCGGGTGCGGGCGACGGCGGCTTCATTGAAACCTCGGCCGCCGACGTCAGCACGACAGCCGGCCTCGTCGTCAATGCAGGCGCTGCACAGGGCAAGGGCGGCCTGTGGCTGGTCGACCCGTATGACTACACGATAGGTGCGACCGCCGCCGGCAACATCAACACGGCACTGAACAGCGGTACCAGCGTCACCATCACCACGCAATCGAACAACGCCAGCTATGGCGCGACGGCCAGCGGCAACGGCGACATCACGGTCAGCAATGCGATCACCAAAAACAGCGGCGGCGATGCGACGCTGACCCTGCAGGCCGACCGCAGCATCTTCGTCAATGCCGACATCTCCGCCTCCAGCGGCAAGCTGAACCTGACGCTCTCGGCTGCCAACGCGGCCGGTGCCACGGTCGGTGGTGTCAACGTTGCCGGCAATCTGGTGTCGAACGGCGGCAATATCCTGATCGGCGGCGCGCGCGGCAGCATCAGCAACGGCATCGGCTTTGCGTGCAACGTGAATAACGCCAGCGCTGCGGTGGTGGTCGAGCAGAACAAGTCCATCCTCTCCACGGGCGGCAACATCACCCTCAATGGCAAGTCACTGGTCGGCTCGAACAGCGGCAGCTATTCCGGCGTCACAGGCGGCGTGTACCTGAAGTCGGGCGCCACCATCCTCTCTGGCAGCGGCAACCTCTTCATCACCGGCGAGAGCGCCGCGGGCGTCAAGACATTCGGCTTCGGCGTCGAAGGAAACTCCGGCACCCTGACCACGATCGGCACCTCGCCCGGCGCCGGCAACATGATCATCAACGGCGTCAACTCGACCGTCGGCTACTCCGTAGCCGTTCAGGATCAGGGCGCGCTCGGCCTGGTCTCCTACGGCAACCGCGCGCGTGTCGCGTTCCAGGGTCCGTCGGTGGCCAGCTGGCTGGTGTTCGTGAATGGCGCCCCGCAACTGTCCGCCTACACGCAGTCGCCGCAGCTGTCGTACTGCAGCTCCCCTTACCCGAACTGCGGCACCCTGGTCGTGCCGGGCTCGAACAACAGCTATCTGTATGCGTCCTACCAGGCCGTCAGCATGGCGACCCAGGCGGTGTATGTCATTCAAAGCGGCTCGGGCAGCAAGACCTACGATGGCAATACCGTTGCCACCGGCCTTGCCTTCACGACACTGGGCGGGCCGGGTGGATTTACCGTCAGCGCGCTGAGCCCGGCGGTGCAGTACAACACGTCGAGCAAGAACGTCGGCACCTACGATACCCTCACCGCCTCGGCCTCCAATCCATCTTCCTACGCTTCGGGCGGCGCCACCTACGCGGTCGGTTATTTCAACACCGGCAGCTACACCATCACGCCGAAAACGCTGACGCCGGTCGCCAGCGACAAGGTCTATGACGGCAACACCACGGCAGCCGTCAGCGCCACCGGCCTGATCGCCGGCGACAGCGTGACCCTGAGCGGCAGTGGCACCTTCGCCAGCAAGAATGTCGGCACCTACAACAACGTCGGCATCACCGGCATCACGCTGTCGGGCGCCGATGCCGGCAACTACACCTTGTCCGGCAATGCGGTCAGCAATGCCACGGCCAGCATCCTGCCGCGCACGGTGTCGCTGTCGGCGTCGAAGGTCTACGATGGCAGTGCGTCATTCAGCAACAACGTCGGCAACAATGTCATCGTCGGCAATCTGGTCGACGGCGAAGACTTGCAGTACAGCGGCGCGACGGCCAACAGCGCGCACGCCGGCAGCGCCAGCTATCTGACAGCACTGACGCTGGCCGACGGCAGCCATGGCAGCGCGTCCAACTACCAGCTACCCGGCATGAACGCTGCGAACGGCAGCAATGCCGCGAGCATCACGGCAAGGACCCTGACCACCAGTCTCGCCAACGGCAGCGTCAGCAAGGAATACGACGGCACGACCGCCGCGCCCGCCGGCTTCACGCCGAACTGGAATGTCACGGGCTTCATCAGCGGCGACACGGCAGCCAGCCTCAGTGGCAGCGCCGCGTATGACAGTGCGCATGTGGCCTCGGCCAGCAAGGTGACGGTGTCCGGCATGACGCTGGGTTCCATCAGCGGCAGCAATGGCTCGCTGAGCAGCGACTATGTGCTCGATAGCAGCAGTCGCTTCGTCACGGCGAGCATCACGCCGAAATCCCTGGTCACATCGCTGACCAACAGCAGCGTGAGCAAGACCTATGACGGCAGTACCCATGCGCCGGCCGGCTTCGTGCCCGGCTGGAACGTGACCGGCTTCGTCAGCGGTGACACGGCGGCCAGCATCAGCGGCTCGGCCGCGTATGACAGCGCGCATGTGGCCTCGGCCAGCAAGGTGACCGTCTCGGGCATGACACTGTCCGGCATCACCGGCAGCAACGGCTCGCAGGTATCGGACTATGCGCTCGATGTCGCCAGCCGCTTCGTCAATGCGTCGATCACGGCCCGCATGCTCACGGCCACGCTGAACAACACCGGCGTGACCAAGACCTATGACGGTACCGACAGCGCGCCGGCAGGCTTTACGCCGGGCTGGCACCTGAGTGGCTTCGCCAGCGGCGATACCGCGGCCAGCATCAGCGGCTCGGCTGCCTATGACAGCGCGCATGCGGGCGCTGCCAGCAAGGTCACCGTGTCGGGGATGAGCATAGGCACGATCACCGGCAGCCTCGGCTCGCAGGCGAGCGACTACGCACTCGATGCCGGCAGCAAGTTCGTGAACGCGACGATCACGCCCAAGGTGCTGTCGGCGTCGCTGGCTAATGCCGGCACGACCAAGGTCTATGACGGCAGCACCAGTGCACCGGCCGGCTTCGTGCCGAACTGGAACGTCACGGGCTTCATCAACGGCGATACGGCAGCAAGCCTCAGTGGCAGCGCCGCCTATGACAGCGCGCATGTGGCCTCGGCCAGCAAAGTGACGGTCTCTGGTCTCGGGATCAGTGCCGTCAGCGGCAGCAATGGCTCACTGGCGTCCGATTACGCGCTGGACGGCAGCAGCAAGTTCACCAGCGCGACGATCACGCCGAAGAGCGTGACAGCTAGCCTGGCCAACGCCAACGTGTCGAAGCGCCAGGACGGCAATACCGCCGTGCCGCAAGGCTTTACGCCCGCATGGAATGTGACCGGCCTGGTGGCGGGCGACGGTGGCATCAACATCGGCTATACCGGTGCTGCCTTCGACAACAGCCAGACGGGGACGGCCACGCGCGTGACGGTCAGCGGCATGACGATCAGCAGCGTGCGCAACAGCAGCCACAACTCGCTGGCCAGCGATTACGCGCTGTCGGCCAGCAGCGCCAACGTCGCTGCCAGCATCACCGCAGCCGTGACGCCGCCGGCCGCCGTGCTGCCGGCGCAGTACACGGCCGTCGCACCCACGCTATTGCCGCCGGCTGCCGGTGAGTTGACCTATGTCGCCGCGCCCGGCGCCGGCGAGATGAGCTATGTATCGGCACCGTCCGATGGCGTCGCCGCGAACGCGGTGACTGCCGGCACCGGTACCCGCTCGAACAGCTCGCTGGCCGTGGTCAATCGCCAGCGCAAGCTCGCATCGCAGGCCGCGACCATCGGCACCTCGATCAAGACGCTCGACGTGGTGGTGATCTCCGACGGCATCCGCACCCCGACCAACGCAATTCCGCAAGCACAAAGCAAGTAATCAATGAAACACATTCCGGCACTGACTCCGGTCGCCGCCGCCCTTCTGATCGCCGGCTCGGCCTTCGCACAACAGGCGCCCGACGCCGGCCGCCTGTTGGGCGAAAACGCGGCGCCTGCGCTGCAGGCCCCGCTGCCCGCACCTGCCATCACGATTGCGCCATCGGACAAGCGCACCCCGGCTGGCGGTGCGAAGGTGCAATTGAAAGCCGTCACCATCAGCGGCAATACGATCTTCACGCAAGCTGAACTGCTCGCGGTGCTCGGCGACTTCGGCAAGGAAGCGTTCGACCTCGCCGGCCTCGACGCGCTGGCAGCTCGGCTGACCGCGCACTATCAGGCCGCCGGTTACCCGTTTGCCCGCGCCTACCTGCCGGCGCAAGCAATTGATGACGGCAAGCTCGGTATCGAGGTCGTCGAAGGACGCTACGGGCAGGTGCAGGTCACCGGCGAGCCCGCCTTCATCCAGCCTGCACAGGGTTTCCTGTCGCCGCTGCAGCCGGGCAAGGTGATCACCAGCGGCGCGCTTGAGCGTGCGACACTGCTGCTGAATGACCAGCCGGGCGCAAAAGTCGAACCACTGGTGCGCCCCGGACAAGCGGTGGGCACCGGTGACCTGATCGTCGATGTGCAGCGCTATCAGCCATACAGCGGCGACATCGGCCTCGACAACCATGGCAACCGTTTCACTGGCCGCCATCGCGCCCGCCTGAACCTGAATGCCAACAGTCCGTTCATGCTGGGCGACCAGGTGACGCTGCAATCGCTGGTCACCGAAGGTGGCATGTGGTTTGGCGCGCTCGGCTACAACGCACCGCTGGGCAGTTCGGGCCTGCGCGGCCGCGTCGGCTACACGCATTCATACTATGCGCTCGGGGGCGACTTCAGCAGCCTGCAGGCCAGCGGTACGGCGGATGTGCTCAGCGCCGGCCTCAGCTACCCGGTGCTGCGCTCGCAGCGCGCCAACCTGACACTGTCGGCCAGCCTCGATCACAAGCGACTGCATGACCTGCAGCGCAGTACGGGCAGTGACGGCGACAAGCGCAGCAACGTGCTGCCGCTGTCGCTGAACTTCGACCTGCGCGACCGCATGGGCCGCGCCGGCCTCACCTACGGCACGATATCGGCGTCGGTCGGTCACCTGTCGCTGGATAGTGCGCTGGGTGCCACCGATGCTGCCAGCGCTCGCAGCGCGGGCAGCTTCAGCAAGCTGAATCTCGACGTGGCGCGCATACAGTCCGTGACCGAGCGCGTGGACCTGTACGCTCGCATCACCGGGCAATGGGCTGGCAAGAACCTCGACTCGTCGGAGAAGTTCGGCCTCGGCGGCATCAATGGTGCGCGCGCGTATCCCAGTGGCGAAGGCTATGGCGACAGCGGCCTGCTGGCGCAGGTCGAACTGCGCCATACGATGGGCGACTGGATGCCGTTCGCCTTCTTTGATGCCGGCAGCGTCAGGATCAGCCAGCACCCCTGGGCGACCGGCAGCAACCAGCGCAGCATCGCCGGGCCCGGCCTCGGCGTGCGCTACGCACACGGGGCATGGAGCGGCGGCGTGACTGTCGCATGGCGCAGTAACGGTGGCATGCCGCGCTCGGATGCACAGGCGGACAGCCCGGTGCTGTGGGCGAACCTGCAGAAGCGCTTCTGAATCTGCTGACATCCACGCGCCTTGTGCCGAAAAAAAAGCCCGCGTGATCGCGGGCTTTTTTGTTGGAGCGAATCAATCGCGGTTGACGCTTGATCGTTCTTGAATCGCTCCTTGCTTGCTCTTTACTCGCTCTTGGCCAGGCGACGCTGGCGCACGGATGCCGCGAGGTTCTCGAGCACCTGCAGGCTACTGTCCCAGTCGATGCAGCCATCGGTGATCGACTGGCCATAGGTCAGGTCCTTGCCTGGTACCAGATCCTGGCGACCGCCGACCAGATGCGACTCGACCATCACGCCGATGATGCGGTCGTCGCCACCGGCGACTTGCTCGCCGATGTTGGCGCAGACCGGCACCTGGTTCTCGGGCTTCTTCGAGCTGTTAGCATGCGAGGCATCGATCATCAGCTTCTGCGACAGGCCGTTGGCAGCCAGCGCAATCGCTGCATCTTCGACGCTGGCGGCGTCATAGTTCGGCGCCTTGCCGCCGCGCAGGATGATGTGGCAATCCTCGTTACCGGCGGTCGAGACGATGGCCGAGTGGCCGCCCTTGGTCACCGACAGGAAGTGGTGCGGCTGCGATGCGGCCTTGATCGCGTCAGCGGCGATCTTGATGTTGCCGTCGGTGCCGTTCTTGAAGCCGACCGGGCACGACAGACCCGACGCCAGTTCGCGGTGCACTTGCGACTCGGTGGTACGCGCGCCGATCGCGCCCCAGCTGATCAGGTCGGCGATGTACTGCGGGCTGATCACGTCGAGGAATTCGGTGCCGGCCGGCAGGCCCAGTTCATTGATGTTCACCAGCAGCTCGCGCGCGATGCGCAGGCCGTCGTTGATGCGGAAGCTGCCGTCGAGGTAAGGATCGTTGATCAGGCCCTTCCAGCCGACGGTGGTGCGCGGCTTCTCGAAGTAGACGCGCATCACGATCTCGAGATCGTCCTTGAAACGCTCGCGCTGCTCGACCAGGCGGCGTGCGTATTCCATGCCGGCCTTGGTGTCGTGGATGGAGCACGGTCCGATGACGACCATGAGGCGATCATCCTGGCCGTGCAGGATGCGGTGCAACGCAGTGCGCGCGTTGGCAGTCACGTTCGCGATCTTGTCCGAGCACGGGAATTCCCGGATCAGGTGCGACGGCGGCGTCAATTCCTTCAATTCTCTAATCCTCAGGTCATCAGTACGGGGCATGGCTTCTCCAGGAATATGCGGTTCGGATTCGATGCTGCTTGTATTCGGATTCGGGCTGCAGAAAAACAAAAACCGCCATTCCTGGCGGTTTTCAAAGATTCGGTCTAGGTCCTGTTTCTACGTGAACTTACCGCTTCTCCACCGCCCAAGGGCTGGGGTAGCTAAAGTAAAAGTGGAAGTAGAAAGCACGGACGGACATTGCTGTTTCCAACGCTTCAGGTTCAATAAAGGTCGATGGTGCTATAAATCACGCGCTTTGGCAAGCCGGGATAGCAAATTGGAAAATAATGCAATGCACTCTCCGCCGCTGCGCCGGGGCGCGCTGTCGCTCATCTGGCCGATCCTCAGCCGGTGCCGCCTACCGTCAAATCCTCGATCCGCAGGGTCGGCTGGCCGACGCCGACCGGCACGCTCTGCCCGTCCTTGCCGCACACGCCGACACCTGGATCGAGCTTCATGTCATTGCCGATCATGGACACGCGGTTGAGCACGTCCGGGCCGTTGCCGATCAGGGTCGCGCCCTTGACCGGATAGGCCAGCTTGCCATCCTCGATCATCCAGGCTTCGCTGGCCGAGAACACGAACTTGCCGTTGGTGATGTCGACCTGGCCGCCCCCGAAGTTCACCGCATACAGGCCGTTCTTGACTGAGCGGATAATCTCTTCCGGGTCCTTGTCGCCGCCCAGCATGTAGGTGTTGGTCATGCGCGGCATCGGCAGGTGCGCATAGGATTCGCGGCGGCCGTTGCCGGTGGCCGGCATCTTCATCAGGCGCGCGTTCAGCGTGTCCTGGATGTAGCCCTTCAGGATGCCGTCTTCGATCAGGGTGGTGCACTGGGTCGGGTTGCCTTCGTCGTCGACGTTCAGCGAGCCGCGGCGGTCGGCCAGCGTGCCGTCATCCACCACGGTCACGCCCTTGGCGGCGACGCGTTCGCCGATGCGGCCCGAGAATGCGCTCGAGCCCTTGCGGTTGAAATCGCCCTCGAGGCCGTGGCCGATCGCCTCGTGCAGCAGCACGCCGGGCCAGCCCGGGCCGAGCACCACGGTCATCGGGCCGGCCGGGGCCGGGCGCGATTCGAGGTTGACCAGCGCCGCATTGACGGCTTCGGCGGCATATTTCTCCAGCAGATCGTCGGTGAAATAGCTGAACTCATAGCGACCGCCGCCGCCGGCACTGCCGACTTCGCGGCGGCCGTTCTGCTCGGCGATCACGGTCAGCGACAGGCGTACCAGCGGACGGATGTCAGCGGCAATCACGCCATCGCTGCGCACCACCAGCACCACGTCATGTTCGCCCGACAGGCCGGCCATCACCTGCACGATGCGCGGGTCCTTGGCGCGCGCGATGCGCTCGACCTTTTCCAGCAATTGAACCTTGGCGGTCGCGTCCAGCGACACCAGCGGGTCATGTGGGCGGTACAGCGCGCGGGCGCTGCCGCGCTGCACGCCTTGCGCGACCTTCATGCGGCCCGCGCCCTGGCGCGCGATGGTGCGGGTTGCGGCCGCGGCCTCCAGCAGCGCGCGCTCGGAAATGTCATCGGAATATGAAAAAGCGGTCTTGTCGCCTGACACGGCCCGCACGCCCACGCCCTGGTCGATCGAGAAGCTGCCGGTCTTGACGATGCCCTCTTCGAGGCTCCAGCTCTCGCTCTTGGTGAACTGGAAATACAGGTCGGCGTAATCGACCTTGTGCGTGAAGATCGAGCCCAGCGCTTTCAGCAAATGGCTTTCGTCCAGCCCGTGCGGGGTCAGCAGGACATTGCTGGCAGCGGTCTGGATGGCGATATTGGGTTCGATCAGCTTCATGAGGGGCTCTCTGCGGGGTGTTTCCGGAACGGGACACGAGCGACGATTTTACTGGATCGCCCCCGTCCCTGCTGCTGCGCCCTTACAGCTTGCGGTGTTTCAGCGCAGGCAAGCTGCCGCGCACGCCTTCCATCAGTTCGCGCTCGATGTCGCCGACGATGATGCCCTCGCCCTCGTCGCGGCAAGCCTTGACCTCGCCCCAGGGGTCGGCCAGCAGGCTGTGGCCCCAGGTACGGCGGCCATTCGGATGCTTGCCGCCCTGCGCGGCCGCCAGCAGGTAGCACTGGTTCTCGATGGCGCGCGCGCGCAGCAAGACTTCCCAGTGCGCGCGGCCGGTGGTGTAGGTGAAGGCCGACGGCACCACGATCAGGTCGCAATGGCCCATCGCGCGATACAACTCGGGGAAGCGCAGGTCGTAGCAGATCGACAGGCCGATGCGCGCAAACGGCGTCTGCAGCACGCCGACATCGCTGCCCGGCACGATGGTGCGCGATTCATCGAAGGATTCTTCGCCGCGCGTGAAACCGAACAGGTGGATCTTGTCGTAACGCGCCGCCTGCGAACCGTCGGGCGCATAGGCCAGCAAGGTATTGAGCACCTTGCCGGGCACGCCGGACTGCAGCGGAATGGTGCCGCCCAGCAGCCACACGCCATGCTCGCGCGCGAGTCCCGCCATGAATGCCTGCAAGGGCCCCTGCCCCGGCGCTTCCGCATGCGCGACCTTGTCGGTCTCATGGAAGCCGAGGATGGCCCAGTACTCGGGCAGCACCACCAGTTGCGCGCCGGCCTGCGCCGCCTCGCGCACCAGCCGCGCGACCGTCTTCATGTTCTCGGCCGGGTCGGGCGTCGATACCGTCTGCACTGCGGCGACGCGAAAGCTGCGCGCGCTGGCCGCATCCTGACTGCGTTCGTTCTCTTGGCTCACTGCGTTCATTGCGCCTCCGCCTTGCCGTCCTTGCCGTCCTTGCCGTCCTTGTCGCCATCGTTGGCGATCTTGCGCTTGCTCGAACTCTTCTTGATCACCGGGTCTTTCCACGGGCCGGTGACCTGGTATTCCTGCGTCAGCACCTGCGACAGCGGATTCTTCAGGAACAGTTGCGCAAGGAAGGAGCCGAGACCGATGACCGGGTTCACCGCCAGACCATACACGACCGACGCGCCGCCGGCATTCAGTTCGGGTATCACGACCACGGTCAGGTTCTGCGTCTCTTCGTTCAGGTCCACCGTGCCATCCATCAGCACCGCCGCATTCACGCCGCGCATCTTGAAACTGTCGGTCTTCAGGATGCCGCGCGTGATGGTCGCCGTGCTGGCGATTGAATCGAACTGGAAGCCATCGGTGAAGATGTCGCGGAAGTCCAGCGTCAACCGGCGCGGCAGCGACTGCAGGCTCAACACGCCCAAGAGCTTGGCCACCCCCGGATCGGCCTTCAGGAACTGGCCGGTGGCGAGCTTCAGGCTGAGGTTGCCGGCCAGCGTGGGGAAATCGATCGACGACGGCGCGCCGCGCCAGCTGACTTCGCCCTCCATTCGTCCCTTGCCGCCCTTGAGCGTGCGCTCGAAGCCGAGGCGGTCCAGCAGCTTGCCGGCATCGCTGATGTCGAGTTCGTAGTTGAGGAAGGTCTGTCCTTCGACCACGCCCGCAGCCCAGCGGCCGCTGGCGCGCATGGTCGCATCCGGGTTCACGATGACCAGCTTGCTGATGCGCCATTCGCGGCCCGGGCCGGTAGTCAGGCCCGCATTGGTCGCCGCCAGTTCGAGGCGGCCCAGCTTCATGCTGCGCAATTCGAAGTTATCAGCCGTCACATCGAGGCCCGGCAATTCGCTGAAGGACTTCTTGCCGGCCAGGATGTCGGCTACCTGCGTGGCAGCGCTCTGCTCGATGCGCAGCAGGGTCAGGCGCGCCGTCAGCTTGCCGGCGCCGCGCTCGGCCAACGGATCTTCCCAGGTCGCATGACCGATCACTTCATCGGATTGCACATTGAACTGCCAGCCGGCCTTGGTGCGGCTGGCGCCGAGCAAGGCATTCTCGATCACGCGATCGGCGAAGTTGAGTTGCGTGGCGCGCAGGTTCACCGTATCGGGCGACAGGTAGCCGCCGAAGTCATTGCCTGCGCCGGAACCGGCACCGGTGTCACCGCTGGTACCGCCTTCATTGAGGCTGTTGGCCAGCGTGCGCCACGCATCGAGATTCAGCGACGCCATGCTGACGGCGAGCGACACACCGCTCTCGAGCATCGGCGGCGGTGCATTGACGCCAATGCCGCCACGCACCAGCTTCCATGGCGCGTTGCGCACCGCTGCCGGACGCTGCCGCAGGTAACGCGCATTGACCGCGCGGCCGAGGCTCACGCGGATCTCTTCGTTCAGGTTCTGCTGGTCATACAGGCCGACCGGCATCAGGGTTACGCGCAGCGGCATCGTTTCCGAGGCGGCTTTCTGCAGCGGCGACGGCAGGTCGATGCTCATGCCGGCCAGCGTGGACTCGACCGTGATCTCGGGACGCTGGTTGCGTACCCGCAGCATGGCCGAGTAGCGCGAAGCGCCGGACACCTTGCGCATCAACTTCTTTGCGCTCGGCGCCGTCAAATAACGGCCTATGCCATCGGCAGTCACCGCACCATCGAGCTTGACGAGCGTGCTGCCATCGCTCTGGGTGCCGCCCGACAGCACGATGGGGCCGCCCAGCAGGTTGCCCTGCACCTTGTTGAGCTGCATGCCCTTGTCGGAGAAAGCCAGTTCACCGTTCACCTGCTGCAGGGCCGGCAGCGCCTTGAACAGCTGGACTTCATTGCCCGCGAATTTCACCGCGCCCTGCACGGTCGGCTGTCCATCGATCAAAGGGATCTGCATCTTCAGCGCCACGCGCGCATTGCCCAAGGTACGCGCTTCATCGGTCAGGCCATCGATCCAGTCGACGATGGGGGTCGCATTTACATACGCCAGCATGGCCTGCAGCGAGCCGCTCGCATTCCCGGTGACATCCAGCACCGGATTGTTGGCCATGAAGTCCGGGATCACCACATCGACAGCCGTCAATGGCACGCCTGCCGTGCGCGCACTGTCGGCATGGACGTGCAGGCGGCTGCGATCCAGCGTTACCTGGCCTTCGATATCGTCGATGCGCGGCCACACCGGTGTGCGATGGTCTGCCGCCAGTAAGTCCGGCGCCGGCAGCAATTTGGCCTGCGTCACCTTGCCCGTGATGCGGAACACGCCGTCCTGCTTCTCGCCCTTGCGCGTCACGAAGGGGAATTTGTCGAGGTCGCCCTTGACCACCAGCGACACATCGTTTGCGCGGCCTTCGAGCAAGGCATGGGCCAGCCAGTCGCGTGTATCGGCACCGGCGGCCGGTGGCAGGAAGCCGGCGATGCGGGTCAGCTCGACGGTCGGGAAATGCGCCTTCAGGTCCATCTCGCCCAGCTTGCCCTTCGAGAAAGGCAACGGGATCACATGCGAGCCTTCGACCCTGCCGCGCAAGCCACCCTGCAGGAAGTCCAGGCTGCCGATCTTGATGGCCAGTTGCTGTTGGTTGCGGAGCGACCAGCTGCCGTCGAGCGCGAGCTCATCGAAGAACAGCGTCGGACTGACCAGGTAATCGGTCACGTACAAGGTCGCCTGCTCACCTTTGACACGAACGCGGCCGCCTTCCTGGTTGGCATCGACATCGCCGGACAGGCCATCGAAGCCCGGCACCGCAGCGCGTGCGGGCGCCGTCGATGTACCAGCGCGCGCCAGTTGCGGCTTGATCGACAGCCGCGAGAAGCGGCCGCTGAACTGGTAATTGCCGGTACCGGGCGTCGCGCCCTGCCAGCTGGCCGAGAAGTCATGCAGCTCGCCGCGCGGCGCGTAGTCTTCCAGCAGCTGGCGCTCGGACGCCGACAGCGGCAGGTGGGCTGCCAGCGCTGCCAGCGGCTCGAGGTCGAGCTCGCCGATCTTCAGCTCGTGCTGTTCGGCACGACCGACTGCAGCGGCCGTGTAGTGATGGCTGACGGTGGTGCTTGGCAAGGCGAGGCCTTGTTCGGTGCGCAGGGAGAAGTCGGTCAGCGTCAGCGCGTGACCCTGGGCACCGAAGGCAAAGATTTTTTCCTTCAGGTTATTGGGTGGCTCACCCGCCGACACACGGCCGCTGACTTCCTTCAGCTTCAGCGGCTGCAGTCCTTCGGCCAGTCGTACCGACAGGTTGGCCAGCGACAGGTCGGCCGTGAAATTGGCCACCGTCATGCGATTGAAGGTCAGCCATGCGCGCACCGCGCCATTGCCGCCGGCCAGCTCCCACGGCAGGTCGACATAGGGCTTCCATGCATCGACGCTGGCGCTGCGCCAGTCCACATACAGTTCGCCCGCCCACTGGCGGAAATCGGAAGCGCGGCCGGAGAAGGGCGGCTGCGTGAATTCGACGCGCACATCCAGCGGCGCGGCCATGGCTTCGGGAGGCGTCGCCTTGAAGGCGGCGCGATGGGTGCGCCACTGGTTCTTGAGCACGAAGCTGATATTGGTCAGCACCAGGTCCGGCGCCTTGCGCTGCTGGTCGCGCCAGCGCACCCAGCCTTCGCGCACCACGATCTCGTGCTGCGCGAGCAGCCAGTCGAGGCCATGGCCCTCTTCGGTCTTGCTGGTGTCGATCGGCAGGCCGGCGACGAACAGGCGCCCGCTTTCGTCGCGTTCGATCTCGAGGTCGGGCTTGATCACTTCCAGTGACTGCAGCCGCAACTGCCCCAGCACCGACAGCCACGAGATCGTCGCGTTCACTTGTGGCAGCACCAGTGCGCGCGCGCCTTCCTGATCGTGGATCACGAAGTTGGCGAGCTTGAGGCGCGGGTTCAGGCCGTTCCAGCTGGCATCGATGGATTGAATCGACACCGGACGCTGCAGGAAATGGCCGGCCATCTGCTCGACCTGCGGCTTGTAGCTGTCGATATTGGGCAGCACCAGGTAGCGCAAGCCGAGGAAGGCAGCGCAAAATGCGAAATAGGCGATGACGATGGTCGCCATCAGCCAGCCCAGCGCGTGGTGGGTGATGCGATTGGCTGTGTCGTACGCGGCCAGCAGCCCACGCCATGCACGCGCGAGACTCGTCCTGACAGGATGGTCGGTAGGGTTACGGTGGGTCGACATCAGCCGGCAATGGGTACGGATCGGCGCTGTGACAGCCCGGTGGCGGGCTGCCTGCGCAGATTTCGGTCTCCGCAATTTCGTTATCATAGCCGCAAGCCGGGGACCCTGCCCCGGATGCGGACGCCCTTACATGAGCACAAACCTTTTATTGACCGGCGCTCGGCAATCCCGTTTCGTCAGCCGCTGGCTGGCGGCGGATCCGACCCGCGAAGCCACGCTGGCGCAGCTGTCCGGATTATCGCTTGCGGACATCGATCTTGACCAGTTGTTAAGCAAGATGCTGGCGACTGGCCTGCCCGTGGGTGCGGCCTTGCGCCGCTTGCGCGGGCTGCTGTTCGCGGCCATCGTCGAACGCGACGTCAGCGGGCGGGCCGACCTGGCCGAGGTGCTGGCGGCGATTTCGCGCTTTGCCGACTTTGCGGTGCAACAGGCGCTGGCCGACCAGCACGCGGCGCTGTGCGAGCTGCATGGCGAGCCCATCGGCGAAGAGTCCGGGCGGCCGCAGCAGATGATCGTGGTCGGCATGGGCAAGCTGGGCGGGCATGAGTTGAACGTGTCGTCCGACATCGACCTGATCTTCCTCTACCCGGAGGGCGGCGAAACCCGTACCGAGCGCGACGACCAGCGCCAGCTGTCCAACCATGAATTCTTCGTACGCCTCGGCAAGCGCCTGATCGCGCAACTGGCCGAGATCACCGAGGACGGTTACTGCTTCCGGGTCGACATGGCCTTGCGACCGAACGGCGCGTCCGGCCCGCTGGCCGCCAGCTTCGCGATGCTGGAGGAATACCTGCTGGTGCAGGGCCGCGAATGGGAACGCTATGCGTGGGTGAAAGCGCGCGCGATGACGGGCGACGCCGAAGACGTCGCCTACCTCGACAAGCTGGTGCAGCCCTTCGTCTATCGCCGCTATCTGGATTACGGCGCGATCAATGCATTGCGCGGCATGCATGCGCAGATCCGCGCCGAAGTCGTGCGGCAGGAGACGCGCCATCCGGGCCGCGTGTGGAACGTGAAGCTGGGACGCGGCGGCATTCGCGAGGTCGAGTTCATCACGCAGGTGTTCCAGCTGATTCGCGGCGGCCGCGATCCGTCGCTGCGCGACCGTTCGACCCGCGACACATTGAAGACCATCGCCGCAAAGAGGCTGATGGCACCGGACACCGTCGAGCGCCTGCTCGATGCGTATGCGTTCCTGCGCAATATCGAGCACCGCATCCAGTACCTCGACGATGCGCAAAGCCATGTGCTGCCCGCGCAAGACGAAGAACAGGAGCTGATCGCCACCATGGCCGGCTTTGCCGATGCCGATGCGCTGAAGCTGGCGATCACGGAATGCTGCGCCTGGGTCGCAGCGCAGTTCGATGCCATCTTCGAAGACAAGGCGACAGCAACGACCGAAGATGCGTCCTCGGCGCCGGTACCGGCGCTGGAAGAGGTCGACGAAGCGACGCTGGTGCACTACCTGACCTCGCTCAATTATGACGATCCCGCCGGGTCGGCGACCCGCCTGCTGAGTACCTGGCGCTCCAGCCGCATCCAGGCGATGCCGCCGGAGCGCAAGCAGCAGTTGCAGGCGCTGATGCGGCATGCGCTGCAGGAGATCGCGCGCCAGGGAGGATCATGCGCGCAGACGCTGAACCGGGTCGTGGATTTCTTCGAAGCGATCGCACGCCGTTCAGCCTACCTGTCCTTGCTGACCGAATTCCCGCAGGCGCTGGAACGCGTGATACGCATGATGGCTGCCAGCGACTGGGCGGCGCGCTACCTGACGCGCCACCCGGTGCTGATGGACGAGTTGCTCGACGATGGCAGCCTGCACGCCGAGCCGGACTGGAAGGCCTTCGGCCAGGAATGCCAGCAAAGGCTGGCCGCCTTTGCCGGCGATACGGAACGCCAGATGGATGTGCTGCGTGAACTGCACCACGCGCAGCTGTTCCGCTTGCTGGCGCAGGATCTGGGCGGCGTGCTGACGGTCGAGCGACTGGCCGACCATTTGTCGGCGCTGGCCGATGTGCTGGTGGGCGCGACCCTTTCGGCTGTCTGGCAAACGATCCCGAACCGGCATCGCGAAGTGCCGGCCTTCAGCGTGATCGCCTACGGGAAGCTGGGCGGCAAGGAGCTCGGCTATGCGTCCGACCTCGACGTGATCTTCCTGTATGACGATGAAGACCAGGAAGCGCCGGCGCTGTATGCCAAGCTCGCGCAGCGCTTCATCACCTGGATGACCAGCCATACGCCGGCCGGCATCCTGTTCGACATTGATATCGCATTGCGGCCGGATGGCGCCAGCGGCTTGCTGGTGTCGTCATTTGCATCCTTTGAAAAATACCAGCGCAGCTCGGCCTGGGTGTGGGAGCATCAGGCACTGACGCGTGCGCGCTTCTGTGCCGGCGACCAGCAGATCGGCCAGCGCTTCGAGCAGCTGCGCATTGCAATGCTGCGGCAGCCGCGCGACCGCGACACGCTGAAGCAGGAAGTGCTGGCGATGCGCAAGCGCATGCATGACGCGCACCCGAACCGTTCGGACAAATTCGACCTCAAGCATGACCCGGGCGGCATGATCGACATCGAGTTCGTGGTCCAGTATCTGGTGCTCGCGCATGCCTGCGATTTTGTCGCGCTGACCGGGGATATCGGCAATATCGCGTTGCTGAAGCTGGCGGGGCAGATCGGGCTGATCGATGGGCCGCTGTCGGTGCAGGTGGCGGATGCTTACCGCAGCTTCCGCAAGTTGCAGCACCAGATACGACTGCGCGGCGAGGACCGTGCGCGGGTTGAGCTGGCGCAGGTGGCAGAGGAAGCGGCCGCGGTGATGCGGCTGTGGGAGCTCGTGCTGGGTTGATTTGTTACCGCTGAAGCAAAAAGAGACCGCTATGCGGTCTCTTTTTTCGCCGCTGTGCGGCGACCCACTCGTTGTGGCTACGACCCGGCCCTTTGGGCCTTAACTTGGCTGCGCCAAGTTAGTCTTCGCCGCAATGAATGGGGCAGCGGTCCTGCTTACTTCGCGGTCATGAGGGCAACCGTCGTATCCAGCATGCGGTTGCTGAAGCCCCATTCATTGTCATACCAAGACGAGACTTTCACCAGACGACCCGAAACCTTGGTCAGCGTCGCATCGAAGTTCGACGAAGCCGGGTTGTGGTTGTAGTCGATCGACACCAGCGGAGCGGTGTTGTAGGTCAGGATGCCCTTCAGCGCGCCGTCAGCGGCTTCCTTCATGATCGCGTTGACTTCGTCGACGGTGGTGTCACGTGCGGCGACGAAGGACAGGTCGACCACCGAGACGTTGATCGTCGGGACGCGGATCGCATAGCCATCCAGCTTGCCGTTCAGTTCCGGCAGCACCAGGCCGACCGCAGCAGCGGCGCCGGTCTTGGTCGGGATCATCGACATCGTGGCCGAACGGGCACGACGCAGGTCTTCGTGCATCACGTCGGTCAGCACCTGGTCGTTGGTGTAGGCGTGGACGGTGGTCATCAGGCCGTTCAGCACGCCGATCTTGTCGTTCAGCGGCTTGACCAGCGGAGCCAGGCAGTTGGTGGTGCAGGATGCGTTCGAGATCACGGTGTCCGATGCCTTCAGCACCGACTGGTTCACGCCGAACACGACGGTGGCGTCCACGTCCTTGCCGCCCGGGGCCGAGATGACGACCTTCTTCGCGCCGCCCTTCAGGTGGGCCGACGCCTTTTCCTTGGTGGTGAAGAAGCCGGTGCACTCGAGCACGACGTCAACACCCAGCTCGCCCCACGGGATCTGTGCCGGGTCGCGCTGCGCGAACACGCGGATCTTGTCGCCATTGACGATCATGTAGTCGCCCTCGACCGACACGGTGCCCGGGAACTTGCCGTGCGCGGTGTCGTACTGGGTCAGGTGCGCGTTCGACTCCGGATTGCCGAGGTCGTTGATCGCGACGATCTGGATGTCGTGCTTCTTGCCGCCTTCGTAGTGGGCGCGCAGGACATTGCGGCCGATGCGGCCGTAGCCGTTGATGGCAACTTTGATGGTCATGAGAGTTCTCCTGAATGAATGGCTATCGTGAAATCGTAGGGTTCGGATCGTGTCGTGTCGGGTCAGAGCACCGACTTGACGGCGGCCACGACCTTGTCGGTCGTGAAGCCGAAATGCTTGAACAGGACGCCGGCCGGCGCGGATTCGCCGAAGCTGTCGATACCGACCACCGCGCCTTCGAGGCCCACGTACTTGAACCAGAACGCGGTGACGCCGGCTTCGATCGCGACGCGCGGCAGGCCCTTGCCAAGTACGGCCGCCTTGTAGGCCGCGTCCTGGCGGTCGAACACGTCGGTGCTGGGCATCGACACCACGCGCACGGCGATGCCTTCGGCAGCCAGCGCATCGGCGGACTTCAGCGCCAGTTCGACTTCGGAACCGGTGGCGATCAGCACGGCCTTGGCATCGGCGGCATCGCGCAGCACATAGCCGCCACGGGCGATGTCAGCCACTTGTGCAGCGCTGCGCTCGATGAACGGCAGGTTCTGGCGCGAGAAGATCAGCGTGCTCGGACCATTGCGGCGCTTGACCGACTCGGCCCACGATACCGCCGATTCCACGGTGTCGCACGGACGCCAGTTATCCAGGTTGGGAATCAGGCGCATGCTCGAGATGTGCTCGACCGACTGGTGGGTCGGGCCGTCTTCGCCGAGGCCGATCGAGTCGTGCGTGAACACGAACAGCGAGCGCTGCTTCATCAGCGCCGCCATGCGCAGCGCATTGCGGCTGTAATCGGAGAAGGTCAGGAAAGTCGCGCCGAACGGGATGAAGCCACCGTGCAGGGCGATGCCGTTCATGATCGCCGACATGCCGAACTCGCGCACGCCGTAGTTGATGTGGTTGCCCGGCTGGCCCGAGCGCACGGCCACGCACTCTTTCCAGTTGGTCAGGTTGGAGCCGGTCAGGTCGGCCGAGCCGCCGAGGAATTCCGGCAGCACCGGTGCCAGCGCCTGGATCGCATTCTGGCTCGCCTTGCGGGTGGCGATGGTTTCCTTCTTCTCGAGACAGGCAGCGATCATCTTCTCGACTGCCGCGTCGAAGTTGGCCGGCAGGTCGCCCTTCATGCGGCGCTCGAACTCGGCGGCTTCGGCCGGGAACGCTGCCTGGTAGGCGGCGAACTTCTTGTGCCATGCGGACTGCAGCTCGGCGCCGTGCGCTTTCGCATCCCATGCCGAATACACGTCAGCCGGAATCTCGAACGGCGCGGCATCCCAGCCGATCGCAGCGCGGGTGGCGGCAATCTCGGCGTCGCCCAGCGCGGCGCCGTGCACCTTGTCGCTGCCCTGCATGTTGGGCGAGCCCTTGCCGATCACGGTCTTGCAGCAGATCAGGGTCGGCTTGTCGGACTTCTTCGCAGCAGCGATGGCCGCATCGACGGCAGCCACATCATGACCGTCGACGTCGGCGATCACGTTCCAGCCGTAAGCTGCGAAGCGCTGCGGTGTGTTGTCCTTGAACCAGCCATCGACCTTGCCGTCGATCGAGATGCCATTGTCGTCGTACATCACGATCAGCTTCGACAGGCCCAGCGTGCCCGCCAGCGAGCACACTTCGTGGCTGATGCCTTCCATCAGGCAGCCGTCGCCAAGGAACACATAGGTGTAGTGGTCGACGATGTCATGGCCCGGCTTGTTGAACTGCGAAGCGAGCAGCCATTCGGACAGCGCCATGCCGACGGCATTGGCGATGCCCTGCCCCAGCGGACCGGTGGTGGTTTCGACGCCCGGGGTGATGTCGACTTCCGGGTGGCCCGGGGTCTTCGAATGCAGCTGGCGGAAGTGCTTCAGTTCGTCCATCGACAGGTCATAGCCCGTCAGGTGCAGCAGCGCGTACAGCAGCATCGAGCCGTGGCCGTTGGAGACCACGAATCGGTCGCGGTCAGCCCACTTCGGGTCGGCCGGGTTGTGGCGCAGGTGCTTGCCCCACAGCGCCACCGCGATCTCGGCCATGCCCATCGGCATGCCCGGGTGTCCGGAGTTGGCCTTCTGCACGGCGTCCATTGCCAGCGCGCGTATCGCATTGGCCATCTTGCGGGTATCGGTGGTGGTCGTCATCTTGCCAGCCTTGAATGAGTTCTCGGTTACCCGCCGGCGCTCATCGCCAACGAGGAAAAGCCGGAGATTTTACCAGACCGGACCTGCCCGCTTACAATGGCCAAGTATAGGGAATTTGACATCAAAACCGTTTGCGCATGCCCCGTTTCTACTGCAACCAGCCGCTCGAGATCGGACAGCGCATCATGCTGCCCGAGGCCGTCGCCCATCATGTGCAGGTGCTGCGCCTGCGCGAGGGCGAAGTCATCACGCTGTTCAACGGGCAAGGCGGCGAATACAACGCCGTGCTGACTGCTGTCGAGCGCCGCCGCGCCGAAGCCGAACCGAAGACCTTCTCGCCGCGCGAGGCCGAGCCCGGCCATGCGATTGCGCTGGCGCAGGCGCTGCCCGAAGGCGCGAAGATGGACTGGATCGTCGAGAAGGCGGTCGAGCTGGGCGCGACGGCAATACAGCCGCTGGTCGCGCAGCGCTCGGTGGTGCGTGTCGATGCCGAGCGCGCCGCGAAGAAGGCCGCGCACTGGCAGGCCGTGATCGTGGCCGCGGCCGAGCAATCCGGACGCAATCGTTTGCCGGCGCTGGCGCCGGTGATGCCCTACGGCGCGTGGATAGCGCAGCAGGACATGCACAAGCGCCTGTTGCTGTCGCCGCGCGCGACCAGCTCGCTGTCCGACTGGGCCCGGCATCATCCGCCGCAGGCCGTCACGCTGGTGATCGGCCCTGAAGGCGGGTTGACCGATGACGAAGAACAGGCAGCCATCCGCCATGGCGCGATCTGCCTGTCCATGGGCCCGCGCGTGCTGCGCACCGAGACTGCCGGGCTGGCGGCCATCGCGGCGCTGCAGGCGCTGTGGGGCGCGCTTTGACCCGAGGCTGGCTGGAACGATTGCGGGGCTTGTTGCCGACCTCGCTGCCGACCGCGTTGCTGCCCGATGCCCTGCTGCCTTCATCATTGAGGCCGGCACGCGCCACCATTCCGGATGCATTGTGGGCCGACACGCTGCTGCGCCTGCCCTTTCTCGACTACCTGAATGACGATGAGCGCAGCAGGCTGAAGTCGCTGTGTGAAGCACTGCTGCAGAAAAAGCCGCTGGCCGGCGTCGGCGGCTTCGAGGTCGACGATGACACGGCCGTGCTGATCGCCGCGCAAGCCTGCGTGCTGGTGCTGAACCTCGACCTGTCGTTGTATGACGATATGTCGGCCATCCTGGTGCTCCCGGACGCCTTCAGCGTGCGCCAGCAGCACCTGGATGAAGCCGGCGTCGTGCATGAATGGGACGAGGAACTGGCCGGCGAAGCGGTCGACCAGGGCGGCGCGGTCGTGCTGTCCTGGCAAGACCTGATGCAGCCGGCCGAGCCCGGCATGCCCTACAACCTCGTGATCCATGAATTCGCGCACAAGATCGACATGGGCCGCGGCGCGGCGAACGGCTTCCCGCCCTTCATCGATGGCCTGCACTCGCGCGCGGAACTGGCTGACTGGCCCGCCGCGTTCAGCGAGGCCTACGACGACTTTTGCGAACGGGTCGACCTGCTGGAAGACAGCCTGCCGCCGGACTTCGACCCGGAGCGCGACGACCATGCGGAGCTTTACGAGGCCATGGCTGTCGAGCTGCCGCTGGACCCGTATGCGGCCAGTGATCCGGCCGAATTCTTTGCCGTGGCCTCGGAGGCCTTCTTCGTCGCGCCGGCGCCGCTGGCCGAGGACTATCCAGAGATTCACCGGCTGCTGGCGGCTTACTATCGCCAGGACCCGCTGTCAGCCGCCAATTCGCGCCGGTAAACAGCCCGAAAGCCTTTATAATCAAGGGTTTTCTCGAAACGACTGCGGTTCGTGCCGCAGCCCTGCTTCCGATTCATCACCGAGCGACTGCCGACCCCGTCATCCATGAAGGTTTTCCGCGGACTCCCCAATGCCGAATCGCGCCGCCCGTGCGCGCTCACGATCGGCAATTTCGATGGCGTGCATCTCGGCCACCGCGCGCTGCTGGCGCGCGTGACCGAAGCGGCATCACGTCTCGGCGTGGAGACGGCGGTGATGACCTTCGAGCCGCACCCGCGCGAATTCTTTGCGCACCTAGCCGGCGACGAAAGCCGCGCGCCGCGCCGCATTGCCAACCTGCGCGACAAGCTGACTGCGCTGGAGGCGGCCGGCGTCGACCGCGTGATCGTCGAGCATTTCAATGCGCGCTTCGCGTCGCTGTCGCCGGAAGCCTTCATCCGCGACGTGCTGGTCGAGGGCTTGCACGTGAAATGGCTGATCGTCGGCGACGACTTCCGCTTCGGCGCAAAGCGCGCAGGCGACTTCGCGCTGCTGGCCGAAGCCGGCAAGCGTTATGGCTTCGAAGTGGCGAGCCTGCCGACCGTCACCCATGGCGACAAGCGGATCTCGTCGTCCGAAGTGCGCGCGGCGCTGGAAGCGGGCGATTTCGCGCATGCGCAGGAATTGCTCGGCCACCCGTATGCGATCTCGGGCCATGTGCAGCACGGTCGCAAGCTGGGCCGCACCATCGGCTTCCCGACATTGAACCTGAAAATTGTGCACAAGCGCCCCGCCGCGACTGGCATCTTCGTGGTGCAAGTGCACGGGCTGGCCGACCATCCGCTGCCGGCGGTGGCCAGCCTCGGCGTGCGCCCTACCGTGGAAGACAATGGCCGCGTGCTGCTGGAAGTGCACATCTTCGACTTCGCCGCCGACTGCTACGGCAAGCGTGTGCGCGTCGAATTCCTGAAGAAGCTGCGCGACGAAGAAAAATACGATGACCTCGACACGCTGACGAAAGCGATTGCCGCCGACGCGAAAGCCGCGCGCGACTTCTTTGCGCTGCGCGCCGTCGAATCGAAACCGAATACCGAAATTCACTCCTGATCGATCCCATGTCCGACAACAGCAAAAAACCCGAAAGCAAATACCCGGTCAACATGACCGAGACCGCTTTTCCGATGCGCGGCGACCTCGCCAAGCGTGAGCCGCAATGGGTCGCGCAGTGGCAGCAGAAGCAGTTGTACCAGCGCATCCGCAAGGCATCGGCCGGCCGCCCGAAGTTCATCCTGCACGATGGCCCGCCGTATGCGAACGGCGACATCCACATCGGCCATGCAGTGAACAAGATCCTGAAGGACATGATCGTCAAGACGCGCCAGTTCGACGGCTTCGACGCGCACTACGTGCCGGGCTGGGATTGCCATGGCATGCCGATCGAGATCCAGATCGAGAAGCAGTACGGCAAGCACCTGCCGACCGCCGAGGTGCTGGCCAAGTCGCGCGCGTATGCGACCGAGCAGGTCGCGCGCCAGAAGAAGGATTTCATCCGACTCGGCGTCCTCGGTGACTGGGACAATCCGTATCTGACGATGAACTACCGCAACGAGGCTGACGAGATCCGCGCGCTCGGCACCATTCTCGACAAGGGCTTCGTGTACCGCGGCCTGAAGCCGGTGAACTGGTGCTTCGACTGCGGCTCGGCACTGGCCGAGGCGGAGGTCGAATACCAGGACAAGCGCGACCCGGCGATCGATGTCGGCTTTGCCTTCGCCGAGCCGGAAAAGCTGGCCCAGGCCTTCGGCCTTGCGCAACTGCCGACCGACAAGGGCTATGTCGTGATCTGGACCACGACCCCATGGACCATCCCGTCCAACCAGGCGCTGAACATGCACCCCGAGTTCAGCTACGCGCTGGTGCAGGCCGAGCGCAATGGCGAGCCGCTGTTGCTGCTGCTGGCCGAGAAGCTGGTCGAATCGTGCCTGCAGCGCTATGGCCTCGAAGGCAAGGTGATCGCCACCTGCCAGGGCGAAGCGCTGTCCGGGATCAAGTTCCGCCATCCGCTGGCGGCGCAAGATGCGTTCTACGATCGCCTGTCGCCGGTCTACCTCGGCGACTACGTGACCGACGATTCCGGAACCGGCATCGTGCACTCGGCGCCTGCGTACGGCCTCGAGGACTATGCATCGTGCAAGGCGCATGGCATGGCCGACGACGATATCCTGAAACCGGTGATGGGCGATGGTCATTACGCATCGACGCTGCCGCTGTTTGGCGGCATGACGATCTGGGAAGCATCGAAGCCGATCTGCGCCGCACTCGACGCTGCCGGTGCGCTGTTCAAGCTGGTGATGTTCGACCACAGCTACATGCACTGCTGGCGCCACAAGACACCGATCATCTATCGCGCCACCTCGCAGTGGTTTGCTTCGATGGACCGCAAGCCGAAAGACGGTGGCCCGTCGCTGCGCGAAGCGGCACTGGCTGGCGTTGAAGCAACCCGCTTCTTCCCGAGCTGGGGCAAGGCTCGCCTGCACGGCATGATTGCGAACCGTCCGGACTGGACGCTGTCGCGCCAGCGCCAGTGGGGTGTGCCCATGGCCTTCTTCGTGCACAAGGAAACCGGCGAGCTGCATCCGGATACGCCGGCGCTGCTGGAAAAAGTCGCGCAGCTGGTCGAGAAGGAAGGCATCGAAGCCTGGCACAAGCTGGAGCTGGCCGACATTCTCGGCGCCGACGCGGCCAACTATGTAAAGAACAAGGACACGCTGGACGTCTGGTTCGATTCCGGCGTCACGCACCAGACCGTGCTGCGCGGCTCGCATGCGGCTGAATCGCACTTCCCGGCCGACCTGTACCTCGAAGGTTCGGACCAGCACCGCGGCTGGTTCCATTCGTCGCTGCTGACCTCGTCCATGCTCAATGGCTGCGCGCCGTACAAGGCGTTGCTGACGCACGGCTTCGTGGTCGATGGCGAGGGCAAGAAGATGTCCAAGTCCAAGGGCAACGTGGTCGCGCCGCAAAAGGTGTCGGACACGATGGGCGCCGACATCCTGCGCCTGTGGGTCGCCTCGACTGACTACTCCGGCGAGCTGTCGATCTCGGACGAGATCTTGAGGCGCGTGGTCGAGAGCTATCGCCGCATCCGCAACACGCTGCGCTTCCTGCTGGCCAATACCTCGGACTTCGATCCCTCCACCGATGCGGTCGCGATCGACGAGCTGATGGAAATCGATCGTTACGCGATCGCGCGCATGAACGAGCTGCAGGGCGAGATCCGCGCGCATTTCAATGACTATGAATTCCACCCGGTGGTCGCCAAGCTGCAGATGTATTGCTCGGAAGACCTCGGCGGCTTCTATCTCGACATCCTGAAGGACCGCCTGTACACCAGCGGCGTGTCGTCGGAAGCGCGCCGTTCGGCACAGACCGCGATCTGGCACATCACGCAGGCGCTGTTGCGCCTGATGGCACCCATCCTGTCGTTCACCGTCGAAGAAGCCTGGGCCGTATTCGCCGGCAAGGATGCTTATGAGGCCAGCGGCGAGACCATCTTCACGCAGACCTTCTACCTGTTGCCGGCGATTACCGACGGCGACGCGCTGCTCGCGAAATATGCGGCGCTGCGCGAAGTGCGCGCCGGCGTGCTGAAGCAACTGGAAGAAGTGCGCGTGTCGGGCGCCATCGGCTCGTCGCTGCAGGCCGAAGTCGAGATCCATGCGCATGGCGACAAGCTGGCGCTGCTGCAGGGCCTGGGCGATGACCTGAAGTATGTGCTGATCACGTCGGCCGCGAATGTCGTGGCGGCCAATTCGGCCGATGCCGAAAAGGTCGTGGTCAGCCCGTCGAAGTACCGCAAGTGCGAGCGCTGCTGGCACTACCGCGCGGACGTCGGCGCCGATGCCGCGCATCCGGGCCTATGCTCGCGCTGCGTGTCCAACCTGTTCGGCCGCGGCGAAACGCGCCGCGTCGCCTGATCGGACCGCACGATGTCGAAGAAGAATGCCGGGCTGATGCTGTGGCTGGGCGTGGCCGTGGTCGTGGTGCTGCTCGACCAGGTGACGAAGATCACGATGACGCGCCTGCTCGGTTACGGGCAAGTCGAGTATGTGAACCACTACCTGAATCTGGTGATGGTCTACAACAAGGGCGCGGCATTCAGCTTCCTGTCCGACCAGTCGGGCTGGCAGCGCTACTTCTTCAGCGCGCTTGCGGCAGGGGTGTCGATCTTCATCGTCTGGATGCTGAACCGGAATGCAAATGAGCGGCTGTTCTGCTGGTCGCTGTCGCTGATCCTCGGCGGCGCGGTCGGCAATCTGATCGACCGGCTTGCCTATGGCCATGTGATCGATTTTCTGGATTTCCACCTGAATGCCTGGCACTGGCCGGCCTTCAATGTCGCCGATAGCGCGATCACCATCGGTGCGGCATTATTCGTGCTGGATGAACTGCGGCGCGTGAATCGCTGACAGGCCATGCCCTCCCTGAACGTGCTGCGAGCAATGCCGACCGCTACACTGGCGCCTACGTCAACCTGATTACAGACCGTCGCAAAGACCGTCACCCCCGGAGACCCGATGAACCTGACTGGCAAGCACCTCGTACTCGGACTGAGCGGCGGCATCGCCTGCTACAAGGCCGCCGAGCTGCTGCGCGGCCTGACCAAGGCCGGCGCCAGCGTGCAGGTGGTGATGACGGAAGCGGCGCGCCACTTCATCACGCCGGTCACGATGCAGGCACTGTCGGGCAAGCCGGTCTATACCGATCAGTGGGATGCGCGCATCTCCAACAACATGGCGCACATCGACCTCACTCGCAACGCGGATGCGATCGTGATCGCGCCCTGCTCGGCCGATTTCATGCGCAAACTGGTGCATGGCGCGGCCGACGATTTGCTGTCCACGCTGTGTCTCGCGCGCCCGGCCACGGTGCCGCTGCTGGTGGCACCGGCAATGAATGTGGAGATGTGGGAAAACCCGGCCACGCAACGCAATGCCGCGCAGCTGCGCGCCGATGGCGTGACGCTGCTGGGCCCGGTCGCGGGCGAGCAAGCCTGCGGCGAGACGGGCCTCGGCCGCATGATGGAGCCGGAAGACCTGCTCGAAGACATCCTCGCGTTCTTCCAGCCCAAGCGCTTGCAGGGCAAGCGCGTGCTGATCACCGCCGGCCCGACCTTCGAGCCGATCGACCCGGTGCGCGGCATTACCAATCTGTCGTCCGGCAAGATGGGCTATGCGCTGGCACGCGCTGCGCGCTCGGCTGGCGCCGAAGTCACGCTGGTGTCCGGGCCGACGGCTCTGCTCAGGCCGCAAGGCGTGCGCCTGCTGCCGGTCACCACGGCGCGCGAGATGCATGATGCGGTGATGGCCAACGTCGCAGGCCAGCAAGTATTCATCGCAGTCGCTGCGGTGGCCGACTGGCGCGTGGCGAATGCGAGCGAACAGAAGCTGAAGAAGCAGGATGGCGAATTGCCGCAACTGGCCTTCGAACAGAACCCGGACATCCTCGCCGCCGTCGCCGCTTTACCACAGCGTCCGTATTGCGTGGGATTTGCAGCTGAATCCGAAAACCTGCTAGAGCATGGCGCGGCCAAGCGCAAGAAGAAGAACATACCCCTGCTGGTCGGGAACATCGGCCACCAGACCTTCGGCAAGGATGATAACGAACTGGTGCTGTTCGACGAGGCCGGCCATCACCTGCTGCCGCGCGCGAGCAAGGATGCGCTCGCCGAGCGGCTGGTGGCAGAAATCGCCCGGCGACTGTAGAACGACTATTGAACGACTGCAGACTGACTTTAGACCGACTGCAGACCGGGTGGAGCACCAACTGCAGCGCCCACGTCGGCACTGTCTCCGCCCAGCTTCGGTGCCAGCCTTACCAGGAAAACCCGGCCCGCAAGCGGAGGCGCGGAGGCGAGCTGCATGCGTCCGTGACCTTGCGCTAACTTTATTCAACAACCAGAACGAAACCACCATCCATGAAGAACGTCGCCGTCAAAATCCTCGATGAACGCATGCGCGAGCAGATGCCTGCCTATGCCACGCCGGGCAGCGCCGGCCTCGATCTGCGCGCCTGCATCGCCGAACCGATCACCATCGAACCGGGCAGCACCCACCTGATCCCGACCGGCCTCGCAATCCATATCGCCGACCCCGGTTATGCGGCGATGATCCTGCCGCGCAGCGGCATGGGTCACAAGCATGGCATCGTGCTCGGCAATCTGGTCGGCCTGATCGATTCGGATTATCAGGGTCAACTGATGGTGTCCACCTGGAACCGCGGCAATACGGCCTTCGTGCTGAACCCGATGGAACGCCTCGCGCAACTGGTCATCGTGCCGGTGATGCAGGTAGGATTCGATGTGGTCGAGGAATTCGACAGCAGCGAGCGCGGTGAAGGCGGCTTCGGCAGCACCGGCAAACAGTAAGCGCGACGCACGCAACGAAACATACAAAGCAGTACGCAAGAAGTACGTAAAGAAGCAAGCAGAAAACAGGTACGGCCGCCGGCAAGGGAGCTCAGTATGCAAGTCAGAACGGTATTCGCCGCAGTGTCACTGGCGCTGCTGTCGGCCTGCAGCACGATCAGTACTGCGCCTGCGCCCGCACCAGCTACGCCGTCGGCCTCGAAAGAACTGCCGCGCGATACCGCCGACCCGCGCCTGTCCGCGCTACTGGCGAGCCAGGACCGTGTCTACCGTGTCGCCGCACCGCTGATCACCAAGAATGCGCCGCTGTGCAAGGCGGCGTCCCGCCCCATCCTCGGCTTCACCGCCAAGAACAAATACTCCTACCCGCCTGAATTGACGCGCGCCATCGAAGGCACGCTGAAGCTCGACGACGGCCTGCAGGTGATGCAGGTGCTCGATGGCAGCGGCGCGATGCGCGCGGGCATACGACGCGGCGACCAGTTGCAGTCGCTGCAGGAGCAGCCACTGCCGCGCGGCGCACAGGCGGAAAACGAAGCCGCGCGCATCGTCGGCCCCTTGCTGAGGAACGCGACCGACATTCAGGTCGGCCTGGTCCGCAATGGCAAGGCCATGACTTTGCAGGTGCCATTGACGCAAGCCTGTGCCTTCGCGATCGAAGTCGGCCATGCGCCGCATGTGAATGCGTATGCTGACGGTCGCCGCATCATGCTCACACAGGGGATGCTCGACTACCTGACATCGGACGAAGAGCTGGCTGCGATCCTTGCACGCGAGATCGCACACAATGTGCAGAAGCATGCAGCAACGATGAAGCTGGCCGCCACGATGTCCGGCATCATCGATGCGCTGCTGCCGCTGTCGCCGGACCTGAAGCCTTTCGCCGGCAGCGCAGGATTGCGCACCTTCGATGACAAGCTCGACCAGGAAGCCGATCGCATCGCGCTCTACCTGCTGGCGCGCGCCGGTTACGCACCCGATGCCGCGCAACGCGTGCTGCAGAAGCTGGCGCAAGCCTATCCGGCCAGCGTACCCAATGGCTACACCGCGCTGCATCCCTGGACGGATGAGCGTGCGGCATTGATGCGCACGACGCTGGCCGAGATCCGGCAGAAACAAGCGGCGAAAAAAGTGCTGGTGCCCTGAGTCGTCGCCACTCGCAAACCACTCGCCCCATCCAGACCGGCTGCGGATCGCAGGGATCGCAACACGCGCGCCCGAGGTCACTTCGGCGCCGACACCGCGCCAATAAATAAGCTCCACCAATGAAAAAGCCCCGCCATTGAGGCGGGGCTTCGGACAGCGTCTGCTTGCTCGAGGTTTATTCGACCTCGGCCGCTTCCTGCGGCGGGGCGGCCGGCGGCGTGTCGTTCTCGGAGAATTCGAGCTTGATCTGCTCGGCATCGTCCATGTCGACATGCACACGGCCGCCGCTGACCAGCTTGCCGAACAACAGCTCGTCGGCCAGCGCCTTGCGGATCATGTCCTGGATCAGGCGTGCCATCGGACGCGCACCCATCAGCGGATCGAAGCCCTTCTTCGCGAGGAACTTGCGCAGCGATTCGCTGAACGTGGCCTCGACCTTCTTCTCGTGCAGCTGCTCTTCCAGCTGCATGAGGAACTTGTCGACCACGCGCAGGATGATCTCTTCGTCCAGTGCGCGGAAGCTGATGATCGAGTCCAGTCGGTTGCGGAATTCCGGCGTGAACATGCGCTTGATGTCCGCCATCTCGTCACCGGCCTGCTTGGTCTCGGTGAAGCCGATGGTGCGCTTCTGCAGGCTTTCCGCACCCGCGTTCGTGGTCATGATGATGATCACGTTGCGGAAGTCAGCCTTGCGACCGTTGTTGTCCGTCAGCGTGCCATGGTCCATCACCTGCAGCAGGATGTTGAACACATCCGGATGCGCCTTTTCGATTTCGTCGAGCAGCAGCACCGCATGCGGCTTCTTCGTGATCGCTTCGGTCAGCAGGCCACCCTGGTCGAAACCGACATAGCCGGGAGGCGCGCCGATCAGGCGCGACACCGCATGACGCTCCATGTACTCGGACATGTCGAAGCGGATCAGCTCGATGCCGAGGATGAAGGCCAGCTGCTTCGCGACTTCGGTCTTGCCGACGCCGGTCGGGCCCGAGAACAGGAAGGAGCCGATCGGCTTGTCGGTCTTGCCGAGGCCGGCGCGCGCCATCTTGATGGCCGACGCCAGCGCTTCGATCGCCGGGTCCTGGCCGAACACGACATTCTTCAGGTCGCGGTCGATGGTCTGCAGCTTGCTGCGGTCGTCCTGGTTGACCGACTGCGGCGGAATGCGCGCGATCTTGGAAATGATGTCCTCGATCTCGGGCTTGCCAATGGTCTTCTTCTGCTTCGACTTCGGCAGGATGCGCTGTGCCGCACCAGCTTCGTCGATGACGTCGATCGCCTTGTCCGGCAGATGGCGGTCGTTGATGAAGCGTGCCGCCAGTTCAGCCGCCGAGGTCAGCGCCGAGGCCGAGTACTTCACGCCGTGGTGCTCTTCGAAGCGCGACTTCAGGCCACGCAGGATCTGCACGGTCTGCTCGACGGTCGGTTCATTGACGTCGATCTTCTGGAAGCGACGCGACAGCGCATGGTCTTTCTCGAACACGCCACGGAATTCATTGAAGGTGGTCGCGCCGATGCACTTCAGCTGACCCGACGACAGCGCCGGCTTCAGCAGGTTCGAAGCATCCAGCGTGCCGCCCGACGCCGAGCCCGCACCGATGATGGTGTGGATCTCGTCGATGAACAGGATACCGTTCGGGTTGGCCTTCATCTGCTTGAGCACGGCCTTCAGGCGCTGCTCGAAATCGCCGCGGTACTTGGTGCCGGCCAGCAGCGCGCCCATGTCGAGCGAATACACGACGGCGTTCTGCAGGATCTCGGGCACGTCGCCCTGGGTCACGCGCCAGGCCAGGCCTTCGGCGATCGCGGTCTTGCCGACACCGGCCTCGCCGACCAGCAGCGGGTTGTTCTTGCGACGACGGCAGAGCGTCTGGATCACCCGCTCGACTTCGGATTCACGGCCGATCAGCGGATCAATCTTGCCTTCAGCGGCCAGCTTGTTCAGGTTGACCGTGAACTGGTCGAGCGCGCTTTCCTTCTGCGGTCCTTCGGACGGTGCCTCGTCGGCGGCATCGCTTGCCTTCTGCGGCTCGGCCTGCTGGTCCTTGCGCACGCCGTGCGAGATGAAGTTCACCACATCCAGACGGGTGACGCCCTGCTGGTGCAGGTAGTACACCGCATGCGAGTCCTTTTCGCCGAAGATCGCCACCAGCACGTTGGCGCCGGTCACTTCCTTCTTGCCATTGGACGCCGACTGCACGTGCATGATCGCGCGCTGGATCACGCGCTGGAAACCGAGCGTCGGCTGGGTATCCACCTCGCTGGTGCCGGGCACGGTCGGGGTGTTGTCGTTGATGAAGTTCGTCAGGGTCTTGCGCAGGTCGTCGATATTGACCGCGCAGGCACGCATCACCTCGGCGGCCGACGGGTTGTCCAGCAGCGCGAGCAACAAGTGCTCGACGGTGATGAACTCGTGCCTGGCCTGCCTCGCCTCGACGAAGGCCATATGCAAACTTACTTCCAGTTCCTGAGCGATCATGCTTCCTCCATCACGCACTGGAGCGGATGTCCAGCTTTCCTTGCGTGAGTTAATACCAATTCGAC